>Ga0208879_1002820_pt1 | contig 14827 bp, 12 predicted proteins | sample Knorr_S15_td_Bot_FD_185605 | JGI IMG/M metagenome (GOLD analysis project Ga0208879, IMG submission 185605) | Marine microbial communities from Southern Atlantic Ocean transect - Knorr_S15_td_Bottom_ad_5009_LV_A (SPAdes) (version 2) | ecosystem: Environmental > Aquatic > Marine > Oceanic | place... | reverse complement strand
TCCTCCATTGATTCATTATTTGAAATGCACAAGCAAATTTCATCAAGCAATTTAACAGATTCAAATCCTGCAATAAATCTGGCAAATTGGATTAATGGAATTCCTTTAATTTATTTTCCACATGGATTACAGTCAGCAGCTATACGACTCAAATCTGCATTACAAGAAAATTCAAAAATTCATGCAATTGCTGAAGATATTATTGAGGCTTGTCATAATGGAATCGTTGCATGGGAAACTTCTTCTGTTGTACAACCAATCTTGTTGAGAGGTACTGATGATTATATTAAAACAAAAGAACGATTTTCAATAATTGAACAATTTTTTACAGACAATGAAATTGACTATAAGGTAATTACTTCTGTAGATGGAAATATTTTAACTAAAATAATTTCATTAATCTATTTGCTTGATTATACCTCAATTTATTCTGCAATTCTTGGAAGAATTGATCCTACTCCTGTAAAGTCAATTAATTATATAAAGAGACAATTGTAATAATTGAAAAAATCCATTTGAATAATTAATTTTTATTATTTAATAAAATATCTGAATAAATTTTTTCGAATTTCTTAATTTGCTCTTCTGCCAAAAATTTTTCATTAATTAATTTTTTAGCATTATTTGATTGTATTTTTAATTCACTATCATTTCGTAATAACTTTTCAAATGTTTGCGATATTTTCTTATTATCTAAACTAACAATTTTCCCTGCATTGTACTCTTCAACTTCTGGATAATCCGATTCTTTTGAAATGACTACAGGAACACCCATAGTTAATGCCTCTTGAATTGCACGTGGATGTACATCACTTTTTGATATTAAAGAAAATATTTTTGCAGATTTTAATAGTGTAATTTTTTCATTTTGAGATACAAGTCCAGTAAATTTTACTTTATTTGTTAAAGATAGTTCTTTCACATTTTTTTGAATTTTTTGAACATAATCATTTTCACCAGAACCTGCAATAACTAAATAAATTTCATCATTACTTTGAGTTAATTCTTTGAAGGCACTCAATAATAATTCTAGACCCTTTTTAGGATGAATTCTACTTAGAAACAAAATATATGGTTTTTCCATAATATCTAATTTTTTTAAAATATTTGTTGAGTCTGTTAATTCAAAATCTTTTAATTCTATTCCATTTTCAACTTGAATGATTTTTTCCTTTTTTCCACCATATTGAATATATGATTCAATTTCTGAGTGACCTACTGAATGTAATACATTTGCATAATTAATAATTTTTTTTGTAAACATGTAATCAATAATTGATTTCTGTGTTTTGTAAAAACTTTGAGCATCATTTTGCAAAGTTCCCATTGCAGTAAAAATTAATGGAATATTGTATTTTTTAGCAGCTTTAAAAAATTCAATTCCTATGTGATGATACCAACTATAGATGTGAACAATATCAAAATTTCTGATAATTTTCTTTGCAATCTTTCCAGCATTTGGTGAATACATTCCAAAATTTGATGATATACAATGTACCTTAAAAATTGGAATGTCGTTTATTTTTACACTATTTTTATTTGATTTGGAAAGTTCTTTTACTGTTTTTGAATATTTTAAAATTGACTCTTCATCTCTGAATGGATTTCCGTCAGTTGTTGCAATGGCTACTTCATGTCCTCTCTTTTTTATTAGTTTGACTGTTAGCCAAAGTAATCCTGAATCTCCACTCCAGTCTGAAATTTGATTAATCACATAAAGAATTTTCATTTATTGATAATTCTAGATAAAATTTCATACATAAATTACACTATTTTAGGTGTAGGAATTGGAATCAAAAATTTCCCTCCTAATTTTTCATATTCCTTTAAATTATTCATTATCTCTTCTGCAAAATTCCATGCTAAAATTAGAGCATAATCTGGTTTGTCCTCTAATAATTTTTCATCTGTTACAACTGGGATGTGCATTCCTGGACAAAATTTACCAATTTTTAATGATGATTTTTCTGTTAGATATTCTAAGATGTCTTTATCAATATTACAATAATTTAGTAGAGTAATTCCTTTTGCTGGCGCTCCGACACCCACAATTTTTTTACCATCTTGTTTTAATTGCTCTAATATCTTTTTTAAATCTGCTTTTTGTTGTATAACATCTTTTTCAAATTTTTTTAATCTTTTAATATTGTAAATCTCTTCATTATTTTCTTCCATTAGAATTTTATTTATATTCAAAGATTTTGTAAATTGTCCTTTATGTGAAACAAAACATCGAATTGAACCACCGTCTATATCTGTTTCAACCACATCAAATAATTCCATTTGATGTTCTTCAAAAAATTTGATCAGTGGTTTAAGGCCAAAATATGAAATATGCTCATGATAAATGGTATCATATTCGACATTTTTGATTAGTTTTAAAAAATGTGGTACTTGAAAAACAAAAATTCCATCTGTTTCTAAAAGCTGTTTTAAATCAATCATAAATGATTCATAATTTTGAATATGTGCAAAAAGATTTGTTGCTGTAATTATGGATGCTTTATGATATTTATTGATTATTTTATCTACAATCTCTTTATTAAAAAATCCTAAGATTGTTTCAATTCCATTATCATTTGCTTTTTTAACAATATTGGATGATGCGTCTACTCCTATTACTTTCATACCTAGATTTTTAAAACAATGTAACAACACTCCTACATTACTTCCAATGTCTACAACTAGTGATTTTTCCACAATTTTGAAATCATTACAAACATCTTTTGCTAACTGATTATGATTTTCACGCCTATCTTTAGTTGTACTTGATTCATAGGCATATTCTTCATTAAATAATTTTGAATCTGGAACAACAAAACCTAATTGAGCTAATCCACAATCTTCACATAAATAGACCGTTAGTGGAAATAATTGTTCAATTTGATTTAATTCTTTTCTGGATAGGAATCTATCTACTCTTGGTATGTTCCCTAAATCTAAAAATAATTCTAATTTTTCACTATTACACATTCTACATTTCAAAATATCTTCAATAACCACGAACCATTGATAATTTTCTCCTTAATAGATATAACCAAAATATATTCAGGAATTAATTTAGTTTCATTTTTAATAAATCAAAATATTAATGATATTGTTGAGATAATAGTATGAAATTATTTGTTTTGGGAGGGAGTGGTTTTATTGGAAATGAATTAGTCCAAAAGGCATCATTTTCTAATGAAGTTTTGGCAACTTACAACAGTCATAATTTGATAAAACAAAATTTTTTACCTATTAGATTTTCTTTTCCAGGAGATTTTGAGATTTTAAAAAAAATTATTATCACAAAACAACCAGATGTGATTGTTAATTTTATTGTAAATACAAATTTAGATTATTGTGAAAATAATAAAAAAAATGCTTATGAATTAAATGTACTTTTTATAGAAAAAATTTGTAAACTTTGCAATGAAATCAATTCAAAATTTATTCATATTTCTAGTGATTATGTATTTGATGGAAAAAATGGTAATTATAATGAAAATGATCAAACCAATCCAGTAAATTATTATGGTTATACAAAACAACTATCTGAAGAAATTACATTAAAATATTCTAAAAATGTTGTAATAAGAACATCGTCAGTTTATGATCTAAAATTAAAAACAAATTTTCTAAAATTTGTGTTTGAAAAATTAAATAAAAATGAACCAGTATTTGCATTTAATGATGTTTTTACAACCCCTATTTTGGTTGATGAATTAATTGAATCCATTTTGAGAGTTGTCACAAGTGAAAAATCAGGAATTTTTCATATATCTGGGGATGAATGTGTTAGTAGATTTGAATTTGCAAAAATCATTGCAAAAAAATTGGGGTTCTCTGATGAATTGATAATTCCTACTTCTGTAAAATCAATTGAACAAAAAATTACTAGACCTCTAAATTCGTGTCTTAATAATAAAAAATTTAAAGAAATTTTTAATGTACAATTTTCTACATTGGATGAAAATCTTGATAAATTAAATTAACAATGTCAGAATATATCTTCAAAGTTAGGAAATATTTAACGAAAAACAAAAAAATACATGTAAATTCATTTAAAACCGTTTATTTAACTTGAATTACTGAAAGATATGGCAAAAATTTTGGTTACTGGTGGAACTGGTTTTGTAGGTAGCAATTTAATTTTAGAATTATTAAATGAAAAAAATGAAATCATTTCGTTTGATAATAATTCACGTAATTCCTTTTCTAATAATCTATTATTGGATAACAATGTACGTCTAATTGAAGGAGATATCACTAACCCAAACGATTTAAAAAAAATCCCAAATGATATTGATATTGTTTATCATTTGGCTGCAATTAATGGCACAAAATATTTCTATGATATTCCTGAAAAGGTACTTCAAGTAAATCTGAAAGGAACCCTAAATTTGATGGAATGGATACTCTCTACGGATACAAAAAGAATCTTCTTCTCATCATCATCTGAAGTATATGGATTTCCTACAATTTTTCCTACGCCTGAGTCTTCAATTTTATCAGTACCTGATTCTACCAATCCTAGATTTTCCTACTCCTCGAGTAAAATTACTGGAGAAATAATTATCATAAATTTTGCAAAAAGCTTAGGAATTGATTATACAATTGCTAGACTTCATAATGCATATGGTCCAAAGATGGGTTTTGAACATGTAATTCCAGAATTTATACGAAAGGCGGTAAATGAAGAAAAATTCTTAGTTAATGGGGATGGAACAGAATCCAGAAGTTTTTGTTATGTCTCTGATATCGTAAAAGAAATTGAGTTAATTACTAGTGGTTCTAATGGGAAAAATGAAATTTTTAACATAGGAAATTCTGTTGAAACAACAATTAATCAATTAATTACTGAATTGGAACAAATTCATGGAAAAAAGATCTCACCTGTTTATACAAAATTTGATAATCCTGGTACAAAAAGACGCGTTCCTGATCTATCAAAAATTAAAAAATTAGGATATCTTCCAAAAATTTCTTTACATGATGGATTAGAAAAAACATATCAATGGTATGAAAATTATTATAAAAATGACCCCCATTCATGATTGTTATTATAAATTTCTGATTTTTGGATTATTTTCTCTTAAATTTTCTAGGTAAAACTTTCCCCGAATTTTACATATTTACAATTTTGGAAATCCTCTTTTTTGAACATTCCCCAAACATCATAAATCATTGCAGGTTTTGCTTTGTTTATAATTTCAATATGTTCTTTAAAATTACTGTGATTTGTGGCAATTATTACAATCTCAGGTGATTCTAAAGCAGTTTGAATGTCTGTTGTATCTTTTACAAATGGATCATGAATTGTAACAATTGCTCCTGCACTAGTTAAAATGTTGACTAGTTTTACTGATGGAGAATTCCTTAAATCATCACTACCAGATTTAAATGAAATTCCTAACACTGTGATTTTTTTCCCAAACATGTTACCTGTTATCTTTTTCAAATTTTCTACAATATGCTGTGGAATTGATTCGTTTAACTTCCATGCCGCTGAAACAATACTTGCAAATGGAATGGTATTTGCAAGAAAAGTACTATCTTTGCTTAAGCATGGTCCCCCTGCAAATCCTGGAATTGGTATGTTGCATCTGTCATAATTATGATTTGCAATTTTAATTATTTCACTTCCGTCTACACCATAGTGTTCTGCCCATATTGCAAATTCATTAGCTAAAGCAAAAATATTGTATCTGTATATGTTGGTGAAAAGTTTAGCTAATTCTGCACCTGTTGGTGAAGTAAACAAAATATCTTTTTTTGTATTAATTCCTAAAAATATCTCTTTTGCAATATTATTACAAACTTCATTTACCCCTCCTATAATTTCTGGCAAATCATGAATTTCTTTAATTGCTTTTCCTTCTAGAATTCTTTCAGGACAAACAGCTAAAGCAAAATCTTTTCCACATTCTAATTTTGTTTTATTTTCTAAAAGTGGAATGATTATTTCTTCAGTTGTTTTTGGAGGTAATGTAGAACGTAAAATTATCAAACGCTCTCTTAAATCAGTTAGACAAACTTCGTTTATAGCTGCATAAAGTTGTGAATAATCAACTGTACCTTCAGTTGAAGTTGGTGTACCGACAGTTAAAATAATCACATCTATGTTATCTGGAGGTATTTTATTTGAAACTGTTAAATTTCCACTAGTAATTGATTTCTTCAAATTTTCTTCTAATGGAGGATCAAAAAATGGACATATTTTATTACGTATCGAATCCAGTCTTTTTTCATCTACGTCAATTCCTATAACTTTGAAACCTGAATTTGCTAAGACAGAACTCAATGGAAGACCAACACGTCCTAAACCTATAATTGAAATTACAGCTTGTTTCTGTTTAATTTTTTCTAAAAGTGTGTTTAATGGCATTTAATTAATTTTGAATCATTACCAGTTAATTAATGATATAATTCCAATCCCCTTTTCTACGTTGATTATTCTTTAAAATCTGGTTTTAATGTCAAATTGGTTACATCTGTGAAATTTAGCATGTCCTGGTAAGTACTAAAGTAAATTTTGTCTTCTAATAATTCATAATCTCCATTAAGATAATTATTTAACACTATTCTGAAAGAGTTCACAGGCGTGATTCCTTCGTAAATTACTTTGGAATCTAAATTGGGAAGATAGTATGCACTAAAAATAGATGTTCTTTCTCTAATGGAATCATCATTGATGTTATTCCAACGTAACCCTCCTCCTCCTAGTTGGGTTGGAGTTCCATGATCTCCTTGAATAATAATAACTGGTGCCGAATTATTTTCTTGTAATATTTTATCAACTGTTTCAATAATTTTTTTGTTGATGTATTGTACTTGATTTACATATCCTGATTTATTATCCCATGAAGCTGCCCCAATGGCTAGAAATTCTGGATTGAGTGATTCTCCATTTGGACCAAATAGATATGGTGGATGGGGCGACATAATATGCGCAAATACAAAAAATGGTGCATCAAAAGAATTTTCTAAATTCGATAACTCAGAAAATTTACAATTTACACGATCTCGTTGTGGATCACCTGCAGTAACAAAATATTTTGAAAATGGGTGCCATAAGGAACCATCAATCAGTGTGTTATGAAATTGGTTTACAAACATTGATGGTGCACATAATTGATGATCAGATATTTCTGGATAACCATAGTCTAAACTCATACTGATAATTGTATAATCTAAAGATTTCAAAATCTGCATTAATTGATTATTGTTATAAAATTCATTTCTATTATCAAATGTAGGATTTATTTTTCCATCATTAAAATATGACATATTCAAAGTGGAACTGATTGCCAGGGGTGAGGTTACATAATTTGTATGACTATTAGTAGGAATGTGGAATCCTCTTTGAGTAAGTTTAGTTAAGAATTCTTGGTTATCAAAGTTGTAAATTTCTGATAAAATTTCATCACTGGTATACTCGTCTACTATGATGTAGTATATGTTGAGTTTTTCATTTAATTCTGGTTGATGTAAAATTCTATAATCTATTTCATTATTTACCACATCAAAATTGTTGTTTTCTAATGAATAAGATACAACATTTGGTAATAACATTACAATTATTACAACTCCAATGATATTTGCAAAAATTGTTACATCTTTCAGACGTTTTTTTATTTTTATAATGCCAAATATTCCAACAATTAACATTATACCATAAAATGGAACTGCATAAGTGGTATGTGAAAAAGGCAATGTACTAACATCAATACCTGTCTGACTAGTGAATCTTATAAAATGACCATATGAAAAAAATAGAATTAATCCTAGTGATACGAACAATCCTGATTTTAATCTGTTTTTTAAAAATAAATTTAAAAATATCCAAGATATTATAGTAATTCCAACAATGATTAAGAGTGAAAATCCTGCATCCTTGAATAACACTTCGTCAAGATTTGAAGTAATAATTAACAAAATTGGAAATATTGCAAAAAGAATTGGATGAATAGTGGTTGATTTGTTAAACATTATCAAATTAAATCTAATGTTTACTTTAATTACAGTTATTTTTAGTTGTTATTCTCTGAATTTACTATAACAGTTAATAATTTCAGATAATTGTTTTTTTGGAAGTTTCGTTACTTTAATCCTTGATTTGAGTAGATTGATTATTGACATCTAAAAATTACGTAATTTCACTTATTATTTTAATTTTTTAAAAATTCATTAATATATTCAATATTCATTTAACCAAATATGAGAATTTTCTCACAAAATCTTACAAATTATGATATTCCACTCCCAAAAAATTCTATTTTTCGAATAAATCTTGCATGGATTAATTCATTGGATGAATTAAACTCTCTTCTAAAGAAACATGAACATAGTGAAATTTTTATGGATTTGCCCATTTGTAGAACAAAACCTCCAAACAACAAATATTCTTTTGATGATTTGGTATCTGTTCTTAATTCTAACAAAAATATCCGATATTTTGCTATTTCAAATGTCAATTCATCACAAGATCTTAAAAGTTTCATTGATACGATTCCAAAACATGTTTCTTTAGTACCTAAAATTGAAAGTCCTGAAGGTGTATTAAACATCAAAGATATTACAGATATTTTAGGAAACAAAAAAATCATAATGTTAGATCATGATGATCTATTTTCAAATTTGATTAAGAAAAAAGAGAGTCCAGAAAAATTTAAAGATTACATTATCACTCTAACTGATTTCTGCCAAAAAAATAACGTTACAATGTTGAGAACAATTGGTGTAGTTTTTAGTGATGAGGAAACACGAACTACTCAATATATGAAATAATGTATATTTTTTAACTCTTCAAACTTAGTTCTTTGTTTAATTGTTGAATATATTCTGCTCCAACTGTAGCTGATTTCCCAATATTGTACACGGTTTTAGAACGGATATCTCTGATTTCTTCACTGTTTTTTTTATTTTCATTTAATGATGTAATTAAATTTGGAATTTCTTCTATCTTTGTTGGTTGAATTACATGTCCAACTTTGTGTCTAATTGAGATTTCTATTGGTTCTAAAGAAATTTTCTTTGAATTAGGGTTGAGAATTTTTTTTGGAACATCGATAAAAATTACTGGACGTTCAAATGTAAATGCATATTCTAATGAAATTCCTGACCAATCAGAAATCATACATGTGGATGATTGAAATAACTCTGATGGAATAACTCCATTTTCCAAAATAAAATTAGGATTCTTCCCAAATTTTTTATTAATTTTTTTAATTAACTCTTCTGATTTTTTTAGAATTTTAAAATGTGGGCGTAATAATACTTTGAAATCTGATTTTAATAAAATATCTATTAAATCCATACCACATACTTCTAATAAATTATTTTCACCATATGATGGAGTGATTAAAACTAATTTTTTAGATTCTGTATTTACTTGAGTAAAATTTTGTTGTTGTTGGATTAAAGTATCTAGTCTTGGAAATCCATACAAAACCAATTCTTTTGGTTTTAGTTTATACACTTTTTCAGTTTCTTTAATCTCATTAACATGATGTTCTCCTACACAAAAAATTGTGTCATAATTATCTATAGCTCCTTCTCTGAGGTAAGAATGTACACTAAACATTGAATGAAAAATATAGATGTAATGAACTGGAAACATTTTAGAACGTTTAATGTGAAATTTTTCTAAATCTGGCATATCCATAATTAAAATTCTAGCCTTTAATGTCAAAAAGAATTTTGTTCGTGCTGCCCCCTCTCCAATGTAAAATGATTTAATTTTTTGATTTTTGGATGTTAACATTGGATCATCTTTAATTGATGTTACATAACAAATCTCCAAACTCATTTTTTCCGTCAATTCAAAAATTAATGTCTTAAAATGATTCATTGATGCCTTATTTTCTGCGTAAAAAACTACTGCAGATTCATTTTCATCTAACGATTCAAACTTTTGTAATTCTTTCCAAACTTGACCCATTGAAAATGAAGGGAACTTCAATATTGACTTTCTAATTTTGTTGGCTAAATCTTTTTGGATTACAACATAAACTATTGAATTAATGATTCAATGAAATTCATAAATCTTTTTTTGATTTACGATCTAATATTGCGAACTTTATTTTTGTCCAATATATTTTTAGTATGATCCCTACACCTACTAACGCCCCGATTAAAGATTGTAATATCATACTACCCGTGCCTGGATCTATGTATGCAAATGCATTAGACACAAATAATTCACCAAATGTAAACAAGAAAATGCCTATTATGATGAATAATCTATAATTCATAACTCTTCACTTTAATACATATATTTATTCTATTTTCTAAATATGTCCTTTTCAATTCTTGCTCATGAATTTTTCTTTTTGTCTTGTTTTCACAAATTGTTGAAAAATATTTTTGATTTAATCTATCATATCTACAAAATCACAAGTATTTCGTTTGGTGTTTATTGCTTTTGCAACTGGGTATGGATTGGTGTCACTATAGTCATTAATCAAATAACGTGTTCCGTGAAAAACTCCCATCACTAATTGATGATATGATATTTCATCTCTATTCAATTGTTCAATTGTTTTCTCTCTAAATTTTTCAGGTCTACTGGTTGTTAGAATTATTTGGTTACCTGAATCAAATAATTCATTAATTTTGTTTTTAGCTTCTGTCATCACTCTATTTTCTCCCCATTTTGGTTCCCAAAATTCACTTCCATTTTCATATATCACTCCATCAATGTCAAAAAAATAACATGATTTTGATTTTTTATAATTTATCCAATCCTCAAATGTGCCCCAATCTTTAAGATCTGTACATTCTTTTGGATGAAATATATGATTATTATCAATCATAACATCTATTATATTTGCAATAAAGAATTCTCCCTCCATTTGCATTTCTTCATATTTATGGAAATTTTCAATAAACTCTAATGCATTTGAAAAGAAATATCCTCCACAAGAGAAATAATTTGATATTATATCCAAACTAGTTCGTAGAATATATTCTTGATTTGAGATTTCAACAAAACTTTTGTTGTAAAGTAATATTTCAGGTGTTTTTTTTGCGTTACATACTGAAACATAATTTTTATCTGATTCATATGAAGAAGAAAATTCAAAGTGTGAATCAGAGTCTTTTACTAAAAATGATTCTGTAATGTTGAAAAATTTTAACATTTTGACAACTGTTTCTGCCTGACCTCGTGTCACTTCATCGATAATCATTACTTCTGATGTGGGAAATAATTTCTTAAGAATTTTTGACGAATCGAATTTTTCATCATGTTCTTTAAGAACTGCAAAAAACATTCTTTCAAAATATGGGATAAATGATTCTACTGTTGCTTGAATCATTAATCTTCCATCTGGCATTGTAAGTAAATACTTGGGACGAGTAGTACTAAATCGAGATGATTTACCAGCGCAGGGAATTAAGAGATCCATCTAAATCACATTTTCCATTTGAATAGTCTGTTATTAACTCGTTTATAATAATTATCAATGCAAATAATTGTTTGTCTGTTTTTGCATATTTTGCAACTCTGGCTAATGTTGCTGCTAAGTAAAGTAAAATTGTTGACGGATTAATACCTCTCAAATTTTTTAAAAAATGTTTGTGGAACATAGAAATATGTTCATTAGGTGCAATAATGATTTTTTTGGAATTTGGAATTAGCTGAAAATTTTGATATTTTATTAAATTCCAATATGTCATAGAACTCTGGAGAATTTTTGCATAATCCCACATTATACTTTCAAAATCGTTGAATAAAGGATCAATTAAATAAATTTCATTTTTCTTTGTGATCAAAATATTATCTAAAGCTAAATCCCCATGACAAAATGTATTTTCATTGGCCAGATCTGATTCTTTAATTGTTAATTTTTTGATTTTTTCACTATATTCATTAAAAAGTTCTTTACCTATCTCTGTTGAATTCTTTTTTTTATTTAATTCTGAATCTAATTCATTGAATTTTTTTAAAATAAAATCTTTTTCTTCAAGTTTATTCTCAACGACTTTTGAGGATAACTCATTGATAATCTGACCCAATTTTTTAGCAAAAAATTTTATCTTTTCAGAATTCATGTTGTACAAGCAAACATCTAAACTTTCACCTGGAATGAATTCTAATTCATATACTAAAAGTCCCTGTTGATTTTTTTTCACAGATCTTATTTTTGGAACTTTGAAGTTTTTGCTAATTTTTGCAATTTTTTCTAATTCTTTTAATTTATCAATCTCTTTCTCCATTTTAAAATTAAATGAACTGTCTTTTGCAGTTTTTCTAACAAATGTTTCTCCTTCTAGACGTATTACTTCAATTTTATTCCCAGAAAACCCCCGAAGATTAAGTTGTTTGCTTTCATTCAATACTTGTAATGATTTTTAATAAAATTTGAATGTTTTTTTACTTTGATATTTCAGAAACAATTGCTTAAATTTTTTGCTCATGTTATAAATAATATAAAATTCTAAGATATTGTGAAATAATGTATAAAATCAACAGTTCTCAATTTAATTATACTTATAGGAATAGAATTCATTTTCCTTATAGCATATCATTACTTGTTTCATATGTAAAAACAAAAGAAAATCTTTCTTCTAAATTTAAGTTTGAGAAAACGTTTGTTTTTAGAGATGAGAGTAAATTAGATGAATATGTAGAACAATGCAAAGATTCAGATATTCTCTTATGTTCTTGTTATGTTTGGAATTGGGAAATAACTACCTATCTGGCTAAAAAAGTTAAAGAAATTAACCCTCAATGTTTGATAATATTTGGAGGTCCTCAAGCTCCAGATATTCCAGATGGATTTTTTGAAAAATATCCTTTTGTAGATATATTAGTTCATGGTGAAGGTGAAATTATTTTAGAGAATTTATTAACAGAATACTTAGGAAATAAGGATTATTCAAAAATTAAAGGTATTTCTACAAAAGAATTCACAACGGATAGAGAAGTAAGGATAAATGACTTTGAAACATTGCCCTCACCATATTTAACAAATACTGTGTGGGATTTAGTTAACGAAACTGAAGGCATACAATGGATAGTTTCATGGGAAACAAATAGAGGATGTCCTTATGCATGTACATTTTGTGATTGGGGAAGTGCTATTGCTACAAAAGTGAGAAAATGGTCAGAAGATCGACTGTATAAAGAAATAGAATGGTTTGCAGATAATAAAATCCCATACATAGACTGTTGTGATGCAAATTTTGGGATTTTTCTAGAAAGAGATTTAAAAATTGCAAAAAAACTACGAGAAGAAAAAATGAAAAAAGGATTTCCTGAAACATTTAGAACTAATTGGGCAAAAGTATCATCCGAAAAAATTATTCCTCTAGCAAAAGAACTTCAATCTGTAGATTTGCTTAATGCGGTTACATTATCACTACAGTCGATTGACAAAGACACTCTAAATATAATTAAAAGAGCAAATATAAAATTTGATACATTTTCAAGTCTAACAACGTCCTTTAAAGATGAAGGTATTCCTACATACACAGAATTAATCATGGGTTTACCTGGAGAAACATTAGATTCTTTCAAGAAAGGATTGGAGACTATACTTAGTGATGAAGACGTAGGTGCCATATTACTTTACAACTGTGGACTCTTACCTAATGCCCCGATGAATTATCCTGAATACCGAGAAAAATACAAACTCAAATCAATACGTTCTCCTGTCTTTCTTCAACATTCACCTAAAGATGATCGAGGAATACAAGAATACGAGAATATTTTGATTGAGACTTCATCATATACCCTTGATGATTTGAAACAAATGTATCAATTTAGTTGGGTAATCCAAACATTTCATAGTTTTGGTATTTTGGAGCATATTGCAAAATATTATCAAAAAACATATGAAATACCGTTAGTAAAATTTTATGAGGGGATTTTAGAATATGCCAGTACAGAAGAATCGTTTTTCTCAAAAGAGTATAACCTTCTTAAAAAACACATCAATGAAGGCTATTCTGGTAAAGGATGGGCTCACTATGATTCAGAACTAGGCGATATAAGTTGGCCATTTGAAGAGGCAAGTGTTGCTAGATTTTTGAAATTAAACAATGATACATTATATGATGAAATAAAGAAATTTGTTAAATTTTTTGAGAATAAAATTGGATGTCATTCTAAATCAGAAATTCTAAATGATCTAATTCTATTCCAGATATTTTTGCTAACTACTAGAGATCATTTAGAAGAAGTAAAAGAAAAAGAATTCATGTTTGATTGGAAAAATTATTTTGTAAATGATGGAGTGATAAAACAAAATCAAAAATCATATCAGTATAAAAACCAAATTACCGAACCAGATCCTATTAAATGGACTTGGGAGGTTGTTTGGTTTGGACACAAAGAAATTAAATACAAATTCAATCCTGCATTTTTACAAGAAGAATCCATGTTGATCAAAAATGTTTGAGGTAAATCATCATTTCCAATAGATTTTTAATAATTTAGTAAAAGTATCATTCAAAAATTGTAACGTTTGGATTAATTTTCTTTAATTGTTCAATTATTTCATTTCTATATGTTCCAACTTTTAAAATTACACCCACATTTTCATTTGCAATAATTTTTGGCTCAAACACGGTAAGATTTGTACCATAAAGACGCTTTCCAATTTTTAATGAAGAATTATCCAAAATTCCCTCTATTTTATTTTGATCTAAATTGAAAGCAAGCAAGTATTGTGAAAAAATATGTGCTCCAAAAAGATACACTTTATATGGAAAATTTACTAATTTTGAATTCAATTCAGTTGTAAAATTTCTGTAATAATTTACATAATTTAAGTAGGTTTGTTTATTTTGATCGTATAAATTTGGAAAAGCCACAAAATTTTTCTTGCCAGAAAAT
>Ga0208879_1002817_pt1 | contig 14840 bp, 14 predicted proteins | sample Knorr_S15_td_Bot_FD_185605 | JGI IMG/M metagenome (GOLD analysis project Ga0208879, IMG submission 185605) | Marine microbial communities from Southern Atlantic Ocean transect - Knorr_S15_td_Bottom_ad_5009_LV_A (SPAdes) (version 2) | ecosystem: Environmental > Aquatic > Marine > Oceanic | place... | reverse complement strand
ATTTCGAAATATAAAATTTATCCAGGTTTCGTTTTTTTCTCCTGATGCAATCCCGGGAGGCGAGTAAAAAAAATATACAACCAATACCGAGGATAGGCATGGACGATGCCTATCCTTTTGTATAGAATTGGAATAATACAATAAGATGATTCGCTACTCTAGCTATGCTTTACTATTTATTTTAGCGGCTATCGTATTGATGGAGACGAATGGCCTATTTTTTTCTGAAAAAGAATCCGCGGAAATAGCCGCTAATTTAACTCAAAAAACTTCCGAGTCAGTAAATCTTCTCGAAGAAGGTGAATTCTGGTCTGTCAGAATTGATGAGGCGGGAGCTGCGCTCGCATATGAAGAGTTCAAGAATGCACTTAAGCCCTATGATTTTAAGATTCAGCACGTGGCAGTTCATGTCTTTGGAGAGGTTCTTTATGAAAGCGAGGGTATAGCGGGTGTGGTAATATGCGACAGCACATTTTCTTTCGGATGTTATCACAGCTTCTTTTTGAAGGCCCTGAGCGAACACGGCAAAGATGTTGTTTTGGATATGGACAGGGCCTGCATTGAAAAATACGGAGTGGGGGGGGTGGGGTGCCAGCACGGCATAGGGCATGGCCTTGTAGAATATCTGGGGCCGGATCGGCTCGTCGAGGCGCTTGACGCCTGCGAAACTCTCGCATGGGAAAATCCCTTATTTGGATGCAAGGGGGGAGTATTTATGGAATATACCCTCCCTACAATATTTGATTCGAAAAATTCATTTATATCAGTAAGGGATATCGACCAGGACAATCCATACGATGCCTGCCCGGGGCTGGCAGAAAAATTCAAACAGGCCTGTTACTACTCTCTTGGGCAATGGTGGAATAAATTTTTTAGCTATGAAAAAATAGGAGAGCTATGCGACAACGTTATAAACGACAAGGAAAAAGAGGCATGTTATCTGGGAGTGGGCGCTGTTGTCGCTCCTTCAAGCGACTTTGATACTGACAAATCTATTGCAGATTGCCAAAAAATGCCTGACTTTGAGGGGCGGCTTACTTGCCGCGCGGGCGCATCATGGGCATTTTTTGCTATGCCCGAATTGCGCTCACTATCGCTTAAGCTGTGCGAAGGCCTTGAAATTGACAGCGAGCATCTTTGTGCCCAAAAGGCAGATTTAGTGGGCGAGGGGGGGTTACGGCATTAAACTAATTTATTTAATTATTCTAATTTCTTTAAATGAAAGCTCAAATTCGAACAATCCTTGTTATCCTACTAATCTCAGCCTCCATCTCTTTTATTGTGTTTGCTAAATATCACCAGCCAAGCACAGAGAGTATTATTGAGCTTCGGAAAGACAATTTTTATCCTCGCGAACTTACAATACAAAAAGACGGTACTGTAAAATTTATTTCTAAAACCAGAGGTTTCTGGCCGGCCTCTGATATTCATCCCGCGCACGGGATATATCCTGAGTTTGATCCGGGAAAACCAATAAAGGGAGGGGGGAGTTGGAGCTTCCGATTCGATGAAGCCGGCGAATGGAAATATCACGACCACCTTGCTCCATATTTTACTGGTAAAATAATAGTCGAAGATACGGGCGGAAAGGCCACGGAGGTACCTGGCAATAACGACTGCAAACGCCTGCATAGCCATGTGTACTGCTGGCAGGAAGAGTTACTCGCGGTTTTGGAGGAGGAAGGTATCGATGCACTATTTGATTATCTCTCTGTTATGTTTAATAGGGATTCGGACTTTAAGCTTTACTGTCATCATATAACTCATAACGTCGGCATCGCGGCATACCCTTATTTTCTTAAAGACAAAGACTCCGTACTTACTCCGAAGGCCTCTGCGTGCGGCAACGGATTTTACCATGGATTTATGGAAGCCTTGCTAAGCGCGAATCTGGACACTGAAGAAGCGAGTGAATTTTGCAAGTATATCGATAAAAAATTGACTCCGGATGCTCCGGACGCCGCGCTTCAGTGTTATCATGGCATTGGGCATGGAGCGATGGATATGGCGATAATATACGGAAATTCAGTGGAGGACGAAAAAGCTCTTATAGATCCGGCGCTGGAGATTTGCAGAGATGCTTCGGAAACCGAAGATCAGCTTTATCGCTGTGCGTCAGGCGTTTTCAACGGCATTGCGAATTTTTATGTTACCGGCGAATATGGGCTTACGATAAACGAGGAGGATCCGCTTTGGCTGTGCCGCGACCAGCCGGAGGAATATAAAAGAAGCTGTTACGGCAATATGAATTCTGCTATATATTGGCATTCAGGAAACGATTTTTCAAAGTCCATGCGCTATGTTGAAAATATTGACGATGACGCGGAGGAAATTTCCGCAATAAAATATTTAGCCGCGCTTGCTTCTATATATGAAGGGCAGAATACGGCAGATATAATAGATAGCTGCCGTTTGCTCCAAGACCATCTGCGCCTTCCGTGCATACGGGGGTTTGCCCATGGGTTTCTTGAACACGGCCCGCCCGGAATCGAGTATGAGGAAGCATTGATTTTTTGCCGCTCGGATTTGTTGACCCAAAAGGAGAAAGATGCCTGCTTTCAGTACGCGCTCAATTTAGGCGGCTGGTATTCAAAAGAAAAGGTAAAAGAAATCTGTAAAGCGGTTGAGGAGGAATATAGAAAATATTGTCAGATAAATCTATAGGCACATTATTATGCCACGATTCCCTAAACTAAATAAAGCAAGCTATGGACTGATTTTCATAATTTCTATAATTGCGATTAGCGCATGTATCCAATATCCCCGTGTTTTTTTTACTGAACCCGCTTCGCTTGAGGCGCATGCTGCCAAAATTTTTGCAAAGTGCTCGATGAGCTCATCCTTACGCGATCGGTGTTATGATGAGGAGATCCCCAAGCTTATGGATGTTATTTCCATGGAGGATGCCTTTGGGGTAACAAAAATTATTCAGAGCCAAGACGATTCTTACTGGTTCTGCCATACGCTGGGACATGCATTAAGCGAGAGAGAGTATAATAAAGATCCGCGCAAGTGGAGGGATGTTGTGGATCGCTGTCCGGTCGGAATGTGTTCAAATGGCTGCATCCACGGTACAATTCAAGAACATTTTGCCTCCGCAGAACTCGACGAAGAACAAATACGGGAGCTTCAACCCGACCTTGTGCGGCTTTGTGAAAAAAGACCTTCCTGGAATCCCACACTACAACAAACCTCAAGCTGTTATCACGAGATAGGTCATCTCTCAATGTATCTTACTGGTGCTGATGTAAATGCTGCTACCGCGGTCTGTGAGGCTGTTGGCATAAAAGAAGACGGGAGAAATTACCTTCAGACATGCTATGAAGGAATTTTTATGCAAATATTTCAGCCGCGCGAACCGGAAGATTTTGCGCTCATATATAATATCGTCCCCCTCAAAAAAAACTTGGTGGAATGTGATCAATATACCAACGGGATAGACAAGGGAATTTGTTGGGAGCGAGGTTGGCGGGGGGAACTTAGTTCTTTTTGCGGTCAGTTTCCCCAGGAGATTCAGTGGGGATGCTTTCGGGAAGCGTGGATAGTGGGTAATAAGGAAAAAGAAATAGAGACTTCGGAAGATATTATTGATTACTGTTCCTACTCTATGGACCCGAGGGAGCATAAGTTATGCTATAATAAGCTCTTTTTTTCGATTGCGGTTCGTTTCGAATTTCAAGCAAGTCGTATGAATGCTCTATGTACAGGGATGCCGGAAGAAATAAAGGCACAGTGTTTTGCTAATATGGCTTCGCGTATGGTTGAAACAGATAAAAATTTAATTGAGAGGGCAGTTGGAATCTGTGAGTATGCCCGGAAGTTTGAGCTAGAAAATGAATGCTACAAGGAGCTTCTATATTATTCAACTTTTTCCGTACATCCAGAATCTGAAGAATTTATTCAATATTGTAGTTACCTTCCAGATTTCTGGAATGCAAGATGCCGAGATAGAATTTAGGCGTTATAGTATAATGAAAGGCAGTGTCATACAATTTTCTTAAAATATTTCTTACTTCTACCATACTTTTGTATTTTTACATGGGATTTTACTTCAGTAGCCATACCTCCGAAGGAGAAGCGTACCCGTTTTTCTCCTGGTTTGTATTCACGAGAGTTCCACCTCAGTTCATAACGGGGTATGCGCTAAAAATTGTTGAATATGAAGGTAAAAAGTTAGATTCCCCTGTCTTTTTCCAGGATTCCCACGGTATATACTTTAAAAAAATTCTAACCATGACTGAGTATGATTATACAATACGAGTCTTGGGCGAAAATATTGAACGCGGGGAAACTGAAAAGGTAGAGCAGTATCGCAAAACCATAGAGGAAAGTTTCCTATCACAACCCGTTGTTTATGAAATAGTAAGGATTGAATTTGACACATTGAAGTATTGGAAGACGGGACAATTTACTGAAGGCGAAAGAATAGCTACCCTTACCGCTAAAGAGAAGGATTTATGAAACAAATAACAACCATTAAAAAATATCTCTCAAGTATATTTCCTTTTTCAATAGAATCTTTTGCTGCGAGGGGGAAGCCATTTACTAAGGCGAAAACCATTGTGCAATTTTTTTATTACTTTCTTGCATTCCAAGCTCTGGTGGTTATTAATGGTGGGAAGTTTCTTTCCCAAGAAGAAAATTTTTCTCCTGTATGGTCAATTCCATGGGCAAATCACTTGAGCCTTGCTACTACAGCAAACATTATACAATTCTTTTTTCTTATAAGCGCTTTTATCGGGGCGTTCTTTTTTCAAAATCGTATAGCCCGTATATTTGTTTTTTTGGGAATATTCCAGCTCAACGCACTGCTCAGTTCAGTATTGCGAGCTGATCATCACTGGTACCCATGGTTGTACGTGTCTTTCTTGTTGATTTTTCTACCGGATGCCTGGGCGGGGAAAGCGCATTCTCTACAAGTTCGCAAAAAATTCTTGTTGGTATTTTTTAGCGCTCAGGCCGTAACACTTTTTATATATTCAATGGCGGGCCTGGGTAAAATACAGGGCGCAATCTATCAGTACTTTGCGGGGCAGACACACGCATTTGCCCCCGAAGCTCTCGCCCTGCATATTGCCTATTGGCTGCGCAACATCGACTCAACAAGTTTACTCGGTTCCTTTTTTGTTGAGCATGTCATCGTGGGATGGCCTCTTTTTCTTGGTATGATTTACCTACAGTTCTTTTCCTTATGGATTGCCTTCAAGCCCTCCCTTCACAAAATTTGGGCATTTGGGTTAATATTTATGCATACGGGAATTTATTTAACTATGGATATGCTCTTCTTCCCTACTGCCCTACTTTTAATCTTTTTGTTTTTCGATTCGCCTTTCAAAAAACACGATACTTCCTGGAGAGAGACAGTGGGAGACTTGCCAATCTTTGGTTGGATGCTAAGACGTATATTGTTTCGCCCCGGGAATAGTCATTCAATATCATGAAATTTGTATACTTATTTATCATTTTAGTCGTAGGCGGCGGAGCCATATTTTTCTTGAAAGGGGTTAAGTCAGCGCCAATCGTCGAGCCGGAAGCGGAGCAGGTCCATATTATAGAATTGCGTGATGATGGCTTTTATCCTGCGGAACTTAGTATACATGAAGGTGATACGGTAACATTTAGTACCACAAAGGATAATTTTTTTTGGCCGGCAAGCAATTCTCATCCCACGCATACAATCTATCCCGAGTTTGACCCCAAGGAGCCTATAGCGTCAGACAAAGAATGGAGTTTTAAATTTGATAAGCCGGGGACATGGAGATACCACGACCATGTCAGAGCTTCTGCTATAGGAAAAATAATTGTTATAGGCAAGAATCGGGAAGAGGTATATATGGATTGCCAGAATTTGGATAAACTTAATGAACAAGAAAGAGAACAGTGCTGGGATTCACTCTTGTCTGACACGCTTAAGGAGAAGGGCGTGAAGGCTTCTTTCGAGGTCTTCGCAAACATTTACCGGACCGATCCCTTATTTTCATTTAAGGGGTGCCATTGGTACGCACATCGGCTTGGAGAGGAGTTTTACGCGGAAGAATATCCCAAATATAAAGATACAGAAGCGCTGGACCTACCTCCCGAAACCTATTACTGCGGCTTTGGTTTTTTTCATGGCTGGTTGGAGCATATGCTGAGAGACGATCCGGATGTAGAAAAAACGAAACGCCTTTGTGATTATCTCGACAATCAATTATCGGACGAGCGGCCGCGAATACGTTTGAATTGCTATCATGCAATCGGCCACGGCTTTGTTAACGAACCATTCGATCCTGCAAGCTGGGGAAAAGCTCAAGAGATAATAAATCCTGCTCTGGAGATTTGCGACGGGGTCTCGAATAATCCAAATGAGGTCCGGGAATGTCTCCAAGGGGCTTTTAATGTTATCTCTGATTGGATCTTTCGGGCAGAGTACGGCCTAGCTCCTGTCATTGAGGACCCTCTCTGGCTCTGTCCTAAGCAGCGCACATATGAGCATACGAAGGCCTGCTATTATGAAATGGCCATGCATCTTAACGGCCTTGTCGGCGACGACCTTTCTAAGCTTGCTGAGTTTACCAAAGATATTGAAGATGATAAAATCGCTTGGCTAGTCATAGATGTAGTGGCTGCGGGCGCAACGCAAAGAGCCCTTTCAAAAGATGATTATAGCGAATATATATTTGCGTGCCGTGGCCTTCCCGAACGCCTGCGGGTTGGGTGTCTGCATGGTTTCGCAGGCGGGTTTATGGCTCACGGCGAACCCGAGAAAGAGTACGTAAAAGCATTAAAATTTTGCGGTTCCGAAGAGCTTCTGGAAGACGAGAGGCATGTTTGCTATAAAAATATAATCAGGACCTTCAAGGGCTCTTATCCCCGTGAAAAAGTAGAAGGCATTTGTGCGACTATCGATGAAGCGTATCGAATATATTGCTCATACGAATAAAAGCAGAAAACTAAAGATTATACTTTTTGTTATTTTGGTTTTCGCTGTTTTATTAGAGATTGTTTTTTTATCCTCACCCAAAGAGATAAAGTTTGGTGCTGAAGAATTAAGCAATATTAAAATTACTGAAATTGCAAAAAATGAAAAGGTTTTGCAAGCTGTGGTGAAGCAGGTGGGCGTGAAAGCGGTCATGGAAAAACTGGCCGCAGAAACCGGCGGCGGGTCTTTTCTTGATTGTCATCAGGGGGCGCATTATATCGGCAGAGCTGCGTACAACGTTTATAAGGAGGAAGCCTTTCAAAGATGCGACTCTTCATGCCATTCGGGGTGCTACCACGGAGCCATGGAAGGGATTCTGATAGAAAAGGGCAGTATTGATTTTCTTAGGAACCTTGAAGATATCTGCACGTCCTTTGACGGGGCATTCGGCGTTTTTGAGTGTTATCACGGCCTGGGGCACGCTATATTGGCTTACTTAAATTATGATCTTCCCGGCACCCTTAAACAGTGCAAAGAACTCTCAAATAGCTTTGGTTTTGAAATAAATGCCTGCTATGCGGGGGCATTCATGGAAAATGTTGTAACAGGTCAGGGCTTGGGGACGGCAAAAAGCCCTCATGCCACAGAATGGCTAAATACGACCGACCCACATTTTCCTTGCAACAAAATTGATCAGGAATACTCCATACAGCACGAGTGTTACGGCATGCAGACAAGCTGGATGCTGTATCTTAATCACTACAATTTTGATGAAGTTATAGGGGAGTGCTATAATGTACCCGAAAATATGGTCCTTGTTTGCTTTCAAAGTTTGGGCAGGGATATAGCCGGCTATACCTTGCGCAAGCCAGAGAGAATCGCAGAGTTATGCGGCAAAGTGCCGAAAGATAAGCACTATTATGACCGCTGTATAGACGGCGCGTTAAACGTGATTCTTGATTTTTGGGGACCCGGCCTCAAGGACCAGGCGACCGCTCTATGCCGGCTCGTCGAAGAACCGAGCAAAAGAAGTTGTTATTCAATTTTAGCAAATGCCCTGTCTTTTATATTTCTCACCCCAGAGGAAGCAGAGCCCGTCTGTAGAAGTTTTGAGGAGAAATACAGAAATCTTTGCGCACCCCCCCGCTAAATCTCGACTATAGTCAATCATCTAATCTATATGGTATAAAATATCTGTGCTTGAAACCGTAAAACAACTTTTAGCGCTAGCGCTCAAGACAAACAAAATTTGGTTGCTGCCAATATTGCTGATTTTAATTATCGCGGCGGTGTTAATAATCAGTGCGCAAATTTCTCCTGTTCCGGTATTTCTGTATCCTATAATATGAAGCATGCTCTCAGCCGCTAGAACAATTGTCCGTAAAATGAACGACCTTTTTATTTCCGCGGTTTTGGTGGTGTTTTATTTCTTCGTAGTCGGCATCACGGCATTACTCTTATTGGCCGTCACAAAAATTAAAGGCAGAAAAAGTCAGAGTTCTTACTGGAAGAACGCAGACGGCAAAAAATTTACTGCCGATTATTTCAGGTCGCCATATTAATATGTACATTCTCGGAATTTCTGCGTTTTATCATGATAGCGCCGCCGCCCTTATAAAGGACGGCCGTGTTTTATATGCCGTAGAGGAAGAGAGATTTACGAGAATAAAACACGACAATCAATTCCCGTATCAAGCAGTAAAATTTTGTCTGGAAAAAGAGGATATTTCGATCGTTGATATAGATTACGTAACCTATTATGAAAAACCCCTCCTGAAATTCGAAAGAATACTTGAAAATTTTGTAAAAACCTATCCCTTTTCCCTGCGCCCCTTTTTACGGGGAATCCCCGAATGGTTCGGTGATAAAATAAAAATTGAGCAAATTATAAGAAAGAAGCTCGGCTATAAGGGCAAGCTTTTTTTTATACCCCATCATCTTTCTCACGCTGCCGCATCTTTTTATCTTTCTCCTTTTCAAAAATCTGCAATACTTACCGTTGACGGAGTCGGTGAATATCAAACAACCGGATTGTGGTATGGAGAGGGAAATAAAATTACTCCCATAAAATCAATCGACTTCCCGCACTCTTTGGGGCTTTTGTATTCTACGTTTACGGCATTTTTGGGATTTAGAGTAAATGAAGATGAATACAAGGTCATGGGGCTCGCTGCATACGGAAAACCCATATATGCAGACAATATTTATCAAATTATCGACATCAAAGAAGATGGCAGCTTTGAGATGAATATGAAATTTTTCGTCTTTAGAGAAAGTTTCAGAATGTGGGGAAAAAGGTTCGAAAAATTTTTTGGGAAGCCGCGGCTAAGAAATCAGCCGGTGACTCAAAGAGACAAGGACCTTGCGGCAAGCATCCAAAAAGTTACTGAGGATATTTACTTCAGGATGCTTAATCACCTCCGTGGAATAACAAAATGCGAAAATGTGTGTATCGGGGGAGGCGTAGGGCTCAACGCCCTGGCAAATGGCAAGATATATACAGAGACACCGTTTAAAAACATATATATATTTGGGGCAGCGGGCGACTCGGGCGGAGCGCCGGGCTCGGCGCTCTTTGCGTATCATTATATATTGCACAACGAAACAAGGAGTCCGGTTGAGAGTTTACATTTCGGCTCGGAATACGCAGATGAAGAAATTGAGCGGGTTCTTAAAAACTTCAGCTTGAATTATGAGAAAATAGAAGGCGAGAATAGGCTCATAGAGAAAGCGGCCGATCTTTTGGCTAAGGGCAAGATCATAGGATGGTTTCAGGGGAGAATGGAGTTCGGGCCACGCGCATTGGGCGCGCGATCAATCCTGTCCAGGCCGAACCCACGCAAGATGAAAGAGGAGGTAAACAAAATAAAAATACGTGAACAGTTCAGGCCCTTTGCCGGGTCTATTCTACAAGAAAAAGTACATGAGTACTTTGAGGTGCCAAAAATCAACCACCTCTCTCCATTCATGACTTTTTGCTTTAAGGTCAAAGAAGAAAAAAGAGAGAAGCTTATCGCGATAGTTCACAAAGATAACACCTGTAGGATTCAGACAGTAAACGAGGATAACGGCCTCTACTACAAACTCATTAGGCGATTTGATGGAATAACCGGAGTTCCGTGTATTCTAAATACAAGTTTTAACCTTAAGGGAGAGCCGATTGTTGAAAATCCACAACAGGCAGTCGAAGATTTTTTGAAAACAGAGATGGATTATTTGGTAATCGGTAAATATCTCGTCCCGAAATCTAATCGCAGGGAATGATGTTATTCTCAATAAGGTACTGAAAAAGTCCGTTAACCAGGATTGAGATTAATACGGTTTTATTGTGCATATTCTCGTCCTATAATATACTACAATAAAATATAATGTCATATAATGTTATTGAAATATTTCTTGCTTTTATCATAATTTCGTATTTTTCAGTAGCATTTTACGTAACCTTGCATGTCTCCGCCCAACACGGCATATTGTTGCAAAAAAAGCTTGTGTAATAAAATCAAACTACCCTTTCTATAAGTAACTTAGTTAAAATTATGAAATATTCATATTTACTTTCTCTCATTGTCTTTTTCGTCTTGTCATTTTTTAGCGCAAGTTTTTTGTTTACAAATCCTATATTGGCTCATGGCGGGGGCGAGTCGCTGGAAAAAGTTGTCGGGGAATATAAAGTAGACATAGGATATGACCCCGCGACCCTTGAAGCAGGTAGTCCCTCATCTTTTGATTTCGATTTGATTTTGAACGAAACCGGAGAAAGATCAGAGTTTGGCTATGTCTGGGTAAGAATTGTGAAGGGCGGGCAGACGGTTTTTGCGAGCGGCATACACAGGCCCTCAGTTGGCAATACATCGATGCTATATACTTTTTCCGAAGGCGGTGAATATGATCTTAATGTCGGTTTCCGGAATGAGGACGAAAAAATTGTTGAAACTTTATTTCCCATTACAGTGCAGAGCGCCAGTAACGCAGCCGATTCAGGTTCGGGAATTAGTTTTCTATGGCTTGCTATCGGAGCCGCAATGGGGGTGACAGGAGGTTTTTTTACGGCATTCGCGCTCAATATAGGAAAAAAGAAAAACGGCAATGTTCAGGCGTAGGAGTGTAGAATTCGAACAGAATCAATTCGCCCGCCCGAAAGGAAGAGAAGTAAGGCAATATTAGACAAAGAATTTTTAGCGAATAAGAGGTATGTTGTAAAAGATGACCTGATGAATTATAGTAAAGGGTGCAGGGTGCTTCCGGAAAATCTTAGGGAAACTTGCTTAGACGGCGTTATCTGGGGACTCCTCTATCACGGGCCGCCAGAGAAGGAATATGAAAAACCATTAAAATTCTGTGAATCTAAAATATTTTCAGAAGACGAAAGAGATTTTTGCTACAAAGATATTTTTTTGCGCATAGAAAAATCCTATCCCTATCCTGCAAAAAGCTGAAAAATATTTGCGAAAGCGTGCCGGGGGAATATAGAAAATATTGTAATATAAATTAGACAATGAAAAAACTGCTTATTATCACTATTTTAGTAATCATTGCCTCTGCCACGACTTTTCTCTTTAAGGGAGGCAGGGCGCAGGTATCCCAATCTGGTACCGAGCATATTACAGAGCTCCGCAACGACGGCTTTTATCCCAAGGAGTTTACGATACAAAAGGGCGACAGGGTAAAATTCATTACGACACGAGACGAATATTTCTGGCCTGCCTCCAATCTGCATCCTAGCCACGGCATCTATCCAGAGTTTGACCCCAAAGAACCCATTGAGGCGGAAGAAAGCTGGAGTTTTCGCTTTGACAAAGCCGGCAATTGGAGATACCACGACCACATTTCGCCATATTTTAGCGGCGTGATAGAGGTGAGGGAATGATTGAATTAAAATTAAATTTTGAGTAAAAGCTATGAAAAATTATAATATTATCATCGTAATACTTCTTCTTGTCATGGTGGGTCTTGGCGGATACATCATTGTGAAGAAGCCGTTATCGTCTTCGTTGCCGAAAGAGACATTGCCATCTTGGTCGGGTTCCATATCGCAAACGTCGACGTCCACCCCGCAAACACCAACAGATGAGTTCGTCCTATTGATAGGTGAAAACACGAAAATATTCGGCATTGACGAGGACAATCCCTATATAGGAGAGCCGCCAGCGCCGGCCAACATTGGGTTTGAGGACGCAGTGCCAAAAACTTTCGTTGCGTCGTTTGAGATATGGGGAGATGTAGTTCGCGTTGACTATGAAGAGCACATCCTGCATCTCGCAGCTGACTACCCTCGCCCCATAGACAAGGAATTTACTCCGCGCGGTCCGCTTCTTTCGCTGGAAGATATGAAAGAGGGAGTTCGGATTGTGGTGAGCGGCGATTACGACGAGAAGGGCGAGGTAGACTTGAAAGACATTGACTTTATTCAGGTCATACATGATGACATCCATCGTTTTTGATGAATCCGTTTCGTAAGCCCAAGGCAATTTTATTTTTTGCGCTCTCCCTCATGGTAATTGGCGAGGGCTCGGTTGTGTTGATGGGCATCGTGAACAACGGAGCTCTGCCCAGGCCGCCGAAAGAGTGTTTTTCCGTGGAAAAAGAGTACGACAAATGGACTTGTTTCAAGCCCTACTTTGAAGAACTCACAAGCAAGGCCTCGGCAGTTTATGCAATGAACGAAGCAAAACGACTTAAAGTTGAGAGAGTTCTAGACGATTGCCACCTGACGGCGCATTATATAGGGGAAGCAAATTTAGCGAAGCATAACTTCGACGCGGGGCAGGCGTTTGCGACGTGTGATTTCGGGTGTATCGAGGGGTGTTTTCACGGGGTGATGGAGGGATACGTCCGCAGCGACCCGGATCCCTCGGCGGTGCTCGAGAGGATAGGGAGTATGTGCAAGAATGTTGCTCCGGACGACCGTACGAAAAAGGCCGTGCTTTTACGAGGCCAGTGCGCCCACGGGCTTGGCCATGGCCTGGTTGCCCACGGTTTTGTTTCGATTCCCCAGGCACTGGAGGCATGCCAGAGCATTGTCGACGGACACTACGCGACACGATGCGGCGGGGGAGTTGCAATGGAGCATGTCGAGCAGTACCTTGGGCTTGATGGGAACGACTTAAAGGAAGCGCTACCCGAAATATGCGCGCCGTTTGAGGGGCTGGACGACGAAGGCGCTGTGTTTACGTGCATAGAGAATATTGGCGTAGGGCTTATGTTCTATACAAAGCATGATTTGCCGCGCAGCAAGGAATTGTGCGAGGAATTGCAAAAGCCACAGTATATTGCAACGTGCAAATCCGGCGCCGAGGAGGAAGAAGTAATAAATCTGACGGGATGAACCTACAATGAGTTATCCACAACTGTGTCACTAGTCACAGAATTGTCTTTCGGTATAGAATAAAGATATGCATCTTAGATAGGAGGAGGTACTCAAACTATCGTGGAAAAACAAAAACAGCAAAAATTTCTCTTAACAAAGAATATAGGAATCGGAGCACTTCTTATTGTCGTTGCAGTTGCTGTGTATTTTGGCATGACCGCGACAAAGAAACCTGCAGAAGCACCTCTGGCTAAAAAGCCAAAAGAATGCATTGACCTCCTCGGCACAGGTAAGCAGACATACGATATACAAAGAGACAATCCCAAGAGCCTTGGGATTGTCCAGGTAGACGTTGATCCCATAGATGTGGAAGAAGGACAAGTACAGATCATAACAGTCAAGGTAAAGGATGACGGCAATAATACCATTACAAAAAAGAGCGGAGTTACCGCTAATATACAAACAGACAACAAGAACACAGCCGCCGCCGCATTTGTAATGCGTTTTGCCGAGGATTCCGAAGACGGCTTTTCTCTCTTAACCACATGGGAAGGCTCCTGGATAAGAACCGATACCAGTTGCCACTCCTATATGGAAACAATCACGGCAACGAATGACAAAGGAGAGGAAGCGTCTGTTGATTTATCGTTCAAGTAGCACATATCTATGAAATCTAAACTTACTCTCTATCCAATCATAATCTTCGCTTTTTTTGCCGCGGCATTGTTCTCTGCCAACGACGCTCACGCCGCATGCGGAGGTGTTCCCGCGGGAGGAAGCTATACGGTGAATACAAGCTGTGCATTCGGAGGAACAATAGATGGCGCGGATAATGGCGGGATTCTTGTACCGGAAGGCAAGACCCTGACTATTCATGCGGGCCAAACTATTGTTTGGGGGCCAGGATTCAGCATTCAAATTGTCGGTACGATTGCCATGGTTGCCTTGAGCGATGATGGCGGAGCGAAACTTCGGCAGACACGCCTCTGGCTGCACGACGAAGACAATGATGGCTACGCGAAAAAAGATACAAACTCGGTTTTTACAAGGTCAGGTTCATCTCCCGGTTCAGGATGGCGACTTAGAAGCGAAATGCAAACATACGAATTCTGGAATAATGCAAAGAGAGACTGCATGGATACCGGCTCAGGATCCCAACATGTCTTCAACGAAGATCTTGATGATTTGTTGGAAGATAGAGATCATGACCGCTATAAAAGGCCCGGTTCTGGCAGCAATGCCAAAAAAAGATGCGTAGGGGTGGGAGCGGTCCAGCCCAATGGCAAGACCTACTATAGAGGTACATCCGGCAACTTTGACTTTTTACGCTCAGGAGACAAGCTGATAGGCGATGACCTAGACGATGATGACATAAACGCCACCATATACGGGGAGGGCTACTACTATGCCCAGGGATACTACTATGGACAGGGATACTACTATACTCAAGGCTACTACTATGGACAGGGCTACTACTATACTCAGGGATACTACTATACCCAGGGATACTACTATGGACAGGGGAGTTATGTGCCGTCCCCAAAGACCTGTACCAGGTCTGGCTACAGTCATAAGTGGGTGGCCCACGGCACGCACAGTTCCTACTCCTACACTGATGAATGGGGCTACCAA
>Ga0208879_1002816_pt1 | contig 14854 bp, 16 predicted proteins | sample Knorr_S15_td_Bot_FD_185605 | JGI IMG/M metagenome (GOLD analysis project Ga0208879, IMG submission 185605) | Marine microbial communities from Southern Atlantic Ocean transect - Knorr_S15_td_Bottom_ad_5009_LV_A (SPAdes) (version 2) | ecosystem: Environmental > Aquatic > Marine > Oceanic | place... | reverse complement strand
TTTGAATATTAAGAAGGAAAGAATTGATGAGTGGTAATTACATAGTCAAAAACAAGATGAGGAACGAGTTTTCCTCTTACATCAAAACGAACGATTGTAACTAAATGAAACGCCTCTGGCTCAAATAAAGGAGAAGAAAATGAAAATATCTATTTCTTTAAAAACTTTACTTATAATGCAAGGTCTATTGGTTTTAAGTCTCATTCCAATGGATATATTCCAACCCCAGATAGGAGTATACTATATGATTCCACTATATTCATGGTGTTGGATATACTCCTATTCAGAGTTAAACAAAAATAAGGACGATTAGTTCTCTTAAAACAAAAGTATAATACTATCTAACCTCTCTCCACTCAACTCTAAAATTCCCAATCTCATCTACTATGAACCCCACCCTCAAGGGGCTTTTTTGTTTGTGGGATAATTTCTGTGTAATTTCCTGTATGAAACGCCTCTGGCTCATAATATTACTGGTTAGTTGTACTACTGCTCCCAAAATCAATTATAAGGGAGATGTAAATGATGAAGGTAAATATCACGGAAATGGTGTGTTATTTAATTATTATCAATTTGAGTAAAGAAAGATAAATTATGAGTATTCAAAAACAGTTTTTGTGGATAAATATCATTGGTGGATTATCAGTACTTGGAGGATATCTTTACGCATTATTAGCTCATCCAATACTAAGAGGGCAATTATGGGGAGGTGTACCAGAAGCATGGCGAACGTGGATTACTACATCCATGTTTATAGCAGCAATTGGATATTGTTTTGCAATGTACTATTTAATTTTCAACGAAGGATTAAACTTAAAATACTTTTGGGGTGAAGTAGATACTACAATAATGCGAGTATTGTTAATTTTATTTTTGCTTTCTGCAGCACTTTGGATTCATTCAACTTTCAGTTATTTGGAATTACCTAATTCAAATTCTTGGCACTTGATTCGTTTTGAATTATGGGTAACAGCATTATCTATTTTATTAATAACAATAGGATTGGCAACTGCTACAGGGGTGCAGCAATCTCTATTATTTAACTTGTCTGTTTTAGGGTTAGGTCTAATTTCATTTCACTGCCTCGTTTTTGATGCAATCTTGTGGACAAGTAATTTTCCAACGGATTTCTAATGTTTAGACTCTATAAAATATTATATTACAAAATTACCACCCCTACCCGAAACACAAGAGAGACAGAAAAGGAAGTAGAAGAGGGGCAAAGAAAAATAGAAAAGATTCATAATTATTAAAATGAAAAACCTCTGGCTCAAATAGCCTCCTCACGGGGGCTTTTTTGTTTGTGGGATGATGGGTAGATTTGGTGGAAGATTTTGGATAATATTATGAAAAGTAATAATGAACCGTGTTGTGAAATTGAATGTAAATGCTGTAATGGTGAATGTTCCTGTAACGGATGTAAAAAGGGCAAGTCCTGCAACTGCGGTTGTGAATGTACATGTTGTAAAAAAGTATGCTGTTGCTCTAAATAATATGTCCGAATCAAGCCCCGCCAGTAGCAGGGTTTTTTGTTTATAAAAGAGACACCCACATTGTTGGGTGATTTTTGTGTAATTTCCAGTATGAAACGCCTCTGGGTCAAATAAAGAAGAACACAATGAAGAAGATAAAGATAATATTAGCATTTTTACTTTTATTCACCATAGCGTGCGAACTCAATCAAGGAGATGAAAAAGATAAAAATGGCGGAGGTGGATGTCAAATACGCCTTAAATGATACCATATCAATTTCCACAATAAAATGCCTCTGGCTCATCAAGCATGGTTGATAAACAAGTACAAAAAATTCAACAAAAAATAAATTATTGTTGCGAAAGCGGAGAATCTTTATGGTGTACTCTCCGGCCATTAGACATCATGGGTGAAAATTATAAGGGCAAGATAGCGAGAGATATTCTTGACAAAATGCAGAGTAGTTATTGGAACCGGTCACCAAATTACAATCCACCAAATGTTCGTGATGAATTTTATCACTTCACATTCTTTATAAAGCAGGCAATCCATATGAGAGATAGTTTTATTTGTGGTATTTGTGGGAAACAGAATGAAATAGATGACCCTGTCAAAATTGATCATATTATACCTAAATCTAAACTACCAAATTCACACCCTTGGAACCTTCAATCTTCATGTGAAAATTGTAATATGGAAAAGAGCAATAGATTATTGTTAGATACCATACCTATTATGTTAGAGGGGGTAAAATTTAGATCAGAAAAAAAATTTGATAAACAGTGGCATATTGAGCAGATTTTTACCACCCTTAATTTTGATTATCAAATTAAATCTTCATTCAAAATCAAATTTTACGAGGTAATCTTTAATCACATTATCAAAATGAAGGAAAGGGAAAATAACACTGAAAAGAATTAACAGATTCATTATCCGCACCTATGAAACCGGCAGAACTATACAGTTAAAATAAATGAATATAATCACACAGCTAAAAACTCCTTATGAAGGTAATTTTCAATAAATATTCAGGTTTACAACTCAAACTATTAATTCTGAAATGTCAAAAAAAATGAATGAGATAAAGGAGCTGTTAAAAATTTATCCCCAGGATGTTATTCTCCTGATGAGTTTAACCCAAGCGTATATGGATATTCAGGACTACAAAAATGCCATACTTACGTCCCGGGAAATTCTGCAAATTAATCCCCATTACTCGGTGGCATACCGGATTCTGGGGGGAGCTTTAGTGGAAACCAAAGAGTTCACTGATGCTATCAAAACATATAAAAAGGGGATACTGGTAGCCGAAAAGAATGGCGATCTTCAAGTAGCTAAGGAAATGAAAGTGTTTCTCCAGAGATTAGAAAAGAATTGACCACCGACACCAATATATTTGGCGAATAAAAGCGATGATTAGTTAACGGAGCTGTAGACATGGAAAAGATAAATATGCGGCAGTATTTTGACCATGAGTCATGCGCATATACCTATTTACTTTTTGATCCATTCAATAAGAAATCTGTAATTATTGACCCTGTATTAGAGCAATTCGACCGGGATATGGAAACGGTAAAGAAACTGAATTTGGAATTAATTGGTATTCTGGAAACTCATGTGCACGCCGATCATATAACTGGAGCTTTTACCATAAGAAAGAAGACCGGAACCCCTATTTATTACGGGTCTAAATCTGGGGTCCAAGGTGCCGATTTTATGTTAAATGATGGAGATTGTATTCACGTAAGTCAATTCGAGATCAAAACCATCCACACTCCCGGACATACGAAAGGCTGTGTCTCTTACTATACCTGTGGAATGTTATTTACTGGAGACGTTCTGTTTATCGGTGGAACCGGCCGGACAGATTTCCAGGGTGGTGATGCCAATACATTATATGATAGTGTGACTGAAAAATTGTTTCATTATCCTGATGATACTCAGGTGTACCCTGCCCATGATTATTCAGGTGCAATGCTTTCCACGATTGGCGAAGAAAAAAAATGGAATCCAAATGTTGGAAAGGGGATTGACAAAGATAAATTTGTCGCAGCTGAAAAGGGAAAAAACAGGCCCTATCCTAAAAAAATTGATATAGCTGTACCCGCAAACTTGAAATGTGGCCAGGAATGAAATTGATTGGGCAAGATTTCTTAAATTTCCAAAATGAAACGCCCCTGGCTCAAATAGCCTGCTCACGGGGGCTTTTTTGTTAAATTAATAAAATAAGGATCAGACAATGAGAAAATTTATAGTCCATCTAAGATCAATAATTGTGACATTATATCCTATGCTTGTGTTAACTGTGTTTCTCACAATGCCGGGCGGCTTGTATGCACAAAATGCAGAGATAAACATACCCAAAGGTTGGGAGCAAGATCCGCCGGTGCTTTCATCGCTCATAGATTTTACAAAAAGTGAGAGTAATCTGCGTGTAGCCGTGAAACGCTATGTTGAAGATAAAGCATCCATCAAACGGCGCTATGAAGTGCTCTTCTCACCCGCCCGTCACAAGCGTCTGCGTGATTTCCACCGGGCCTGGCAGAAGCGTCTTAAAGAGCTTGATTTCGATGCCCTAAACCACGAAGGGAAAATCGATTATATCGCGCTCCGAAACCGCATCGAATATGATCTTGAGATGCTGAAACTTGCTGAACGGCGGGCAGTGCAGATGGCACCGCTCATCCCATTCGGGGATCAAATTCGCCTCCTTCAGGAGAACCGTCACGATAGAAAGCGGGTTGATCCGAAAACAGCTGCCGCAACATTGGATGGGGTTGCAAAGCAAGTAATCAGTCTAACAAACACACTCATTGCAGAGGCGAAGGAAACGGACGGCGTGGTTGTTCGCAGTGGTGTTTCATCCAATACCGCTTGGACGGCAGCGAGGCAAATTGAGCATCTTCAAAGTGTTCTAAAAGATTATAACACCTTTTACGATGGCTACGACCCCATCTATTCCTGGTGGGCCCGTGAACCTTATAGCCGAGTGGATCCTGCCCTGAAAAATTACGTTGCAGCCATCGACGAACATCTTGTAGGCATCAAACCCGAGGGGAAAGCCCCCATTATTGGTGATCCCGTCCTAGCCGATGGTCTGCGTGCAGATCTGGGTGTACACATGATCCCCTATACTCCGGAGGAGTTGATTGCCATTGGTGTGAAGGAACGCGATTGGATAATTAATCAGTATAAGATGGTATCCCGTGATATGGGGTATGGTAATAACTGGAAAGCTGCACTTGAACATGCCAAAAACCAGGCGTTACCTCCCGGTGAAGGACCGTGGCCCATTTTCGAAATTCAGGAGTATACGGAAGACTTCGTTGAGAAACTCGATATGATTACCATACCTCCACTTACTCTTGAAATTTGGCGTCTTGCCATGCAGACACCGGAAAAGCAAATCATCAACCCATTCTTTACCGGAGGAGAAGTCACTCGGGTCTCCTATCCCACAGATGGGATGACGCATCAGGACAAGTTGATGAGTTTGCGCGGCAACTCGCCACATCTCAATTTCGGCAGTGTCATGCATGAACTTGTGCCTGGTCACTACATGCAGGGCTTCATGACCAGTCGTTTCAATCCACATCGAGGCGAGCTTATGCGTACACCCTTCTGGGGTGAGGGTTGGGCACAATATTGGGAGTTTCATCTCTTGTCAAGGGGACTTCCAAGAAGTAACTCTGATAAAGTCGGCATGCTCTTTTGGCGCCTGCATCGCGCTAACCGCATCATCTTTTCGCTCAACTATCAGCTTGGGAACTGGACGACTGAACAAGCCGTCGATTTTCTGGTGGAAGAAGGAGGTTTTGAACTTGCTAACGCCGAGGCAGAGGTGCGCCGCAGCGCAATGGCCTCGCGATACCCACCGCTTTACCAAATAGGCTATATGATCGGTGCGCTCCAGTTTCGCGCACTCTATGAAGAACTCGTCGAATCCGGTAAAATGAATGCCACAGAATTTCATGATGCCATCCTTTTGGGCGGTCGTTTGCCAGTCGAACTGGTACGGGCACGCCTAACCAACCAACCGCTCACCCGGGACTTTCGGAGTAATTGGCATTTCTATAGTCCAACCACAGGCAATTAAACATTAATGAATTATTATCAAAGAATGGGCCTACTAATTATGGGAGGTCTCTCAAAGCTTGTGTTATACAAGGAAAAAGCTCATATTACTTCTGCCTCGCAGTCGCCATTAATTAAATGAAACACCTCTGGATCATATTATCGGTTCTAATCCTATTTCTATTTAACGCATGTGATAATTTAAACGATGAGATAAAAAGACCACCACCCCGAGATCTCACAGCGGCCGAAAAATTGCTGGTGAACTCAGATAATGCATTTGGCTTAAAACTATTTCAAGCCTTAAGTAAAGCCGACCCTGACAGCAATACACTCATCTCTCCTCTTTCAATTTCCATGGCTTTGGGCATGACTCTGAACGGTGGCGCAGATTCAACCTACGAAGCAATGAAAAACACGCTGGAACTTGCGGGACTTTCTGAAACCGATATCAATGAAGCCTATCAGAGCTTAATCGAATTACTGGATAATTTAGATACAGAGGTCATATTTAATATTGCCAATTCAATTTGGTACCGAGAAGGTCTTCCAGTCTATGAAGATTTTATCAAAATAAACCAAACTTATTTTGATGCTGAAGTAAGGGAATTGGATTTTACCGATCCAAAAGCTGTGGATATTATTAATAATTGGGTGAATGACAAGACCAATGAAATGATCAAAAAGATCATTGAACAGATTCCAGATCACATGGTCATGTATCTCATAAATGCTATTTATTTCAAGGGTAACTGGCGCTACCCTTTTGATCCAAAAAATACCGAAAACGGCATTTTCCATAACCAAGATGGCACTCAATCTATACTGCCGATGATGACCCGGGAATTTTCTGTGCCTATATATACAAACACTGAAGCGGCTATTGTAGATCTACCTTACGGGGACTCACTTTTTTCAATGACTATTTTCCTACCGAAAGGGAATATAAATGATTTTGTAGGCAACCTTACACCTTCGAAGTTGACAAATTGGATTGAACAATTACAATCCAACAGATTTTATCTGACCATGCCCCGCTTTGAATTGGAATATGACAAAAAATTGAATGATATTTTGGCTGATCTGGGAATGGCAATTGCCTTTGACAAATGGCGGGCAAACTTCTCCCGTATCATGCCAACTGGTGGCGGGATAAATCTTTACATCAGTGAAGTCAAGCACAAAACTTTTATCAGGGTAGATGAAGAGGGAACAGAAGCTGCAGCCGTCACCAGTGTGGGAGTCGGAGTTACATCGATGCCACCTAGTATTATTATTAATCGACCTTTTGTTCTTGCGATTCGAGAAAACCATTCCAAAACCATTCTTTTTATAGGGAAGATCCTTGATCTTGATGAATAGTTTTCATTTAAACCTTTGAAGCTAAACTTTACTTATCATATATAAGTCAGGTTGAACCCCCGCCCAATGGGGCTTTTTTATTTGTGGTGATAATCGGTAAATTTGGTTATGAATAAATTTATAGCAATGAACAGATTTAAGATTGCAATTGGAAGAGAATCTGATTTTGAAGATATTTGGAAAAATAGAGATACCCATCTCGATGATGTAAAAGGTTTTCAAAAATTTAATCTATTAAAAGGTTCAACCAATGATGAGTATACCTTGTATACCTCCCATAGTACTTGGCACTCTAAATCTGATTTTGAAAATTGGAAAAAATCAGAAGCATTTAGAAGAGCACATAGTGGTGGTGGACAGCATCAAGGTATTTATTTAGGTCATCCTGAATTTGAAGGATTTGAAGTTATTCTTTGATTCAAGCCTCTCATTCGTTGGGTTTTTTCTTTGTGGTGATTTTGTGTAAATTTTAATATGTACAATGAAAATTATAATTAAGAGGATTACGTTATGATTAGCTACAACTCACTTGATGATTTAACAAAAAATAACTTAAAAAAAGAGATTAATGATTGCGCTCTAGCGTTAGGCGGGAAAAATCATTTTCTTCATCTTCTCGAGGAAATTCGAAAAGAGAGTCCTCATCCTTTAATCTCAAAAAAATCATCATTCCGTTTTAGTTATGGCACAGTAAAATGGGGAAAAGTTATTTTCAAAGATAAAGTCGATTTACTAATAAATATGACTAAAGATCGAGAAAACAATGGAAATCTTATGCCTAAAAAAGGGGATAGGAAGTACAAAACTGTTATGAATTTTCTACGAACTCTGGGGCCAATGATATTTGAAATCCGTCCTAAAAATAACAAAGATGGGGATGGATTTAATTTGCATCCATTTGACATTATTGATGAAAATACTTCACATTTAAATTTTATGTTTGATGTCGTCTTTTTTTTACCAATCCACATTGTTAAACAAGTATTTAACGGCCCAATAAATAAAAATAAACAACGCTCAATAGTTACTTTAGATGATGAATAATTTCAAAAAAACAAAATTACACAAAACTAATTTGGGTGGAAATCCTGGTGATTTTTACCGGTTAAGTCGATTTTAATCAGGCTAAATTTACCGGCTTAATAAAAAAGGAATTTTTCAATGTCTTCCATTTTTCCCAAAGTTGATCCCGACGGTTTACTGGAATACTCCGTCGTTTATACTGACCGGGCTGTTAATCACATGTCCCAATCTTTCCAGGAGGTGATGCGGGACATTTCATCTACACTCAAAAAAGTTTATAATGCGCATTCCGTTGCGATCGTCCCCGGTAGCGGCACTTTTGGTATGGAAGCGGTGGCTCGGCAATTTGCCACCGATAAAAAATGCCTGGTGATTCGAAACGGTTGGTTCAGTTACCGCTGGACACAGATCTTTGAAATGGGCCGAATTCCTTCCAAAGAAATAGTTCTAATGGCACAACAAACTGATGCATCCGCAACAGCCCCTTTTGCACCGCCGCCGATTGAGGATGTTCTCGCCACAATCGAAAAAGAAAAACCGGATGTGGTATTCGCGCCCCACGTAGAAACGTCTTCGGGGATGATTCTCCCCAATGACTATCTCCAAAAAGTTGGAGAAGCCATTCACGCAGTTGGTGGATTATTTATTTTGGACTGCATTGCGTCCGGCGCTATTTGGGTAGATATGAAAAAATCCGCTGTAGATGTACTCATCAGCGCTCCCCAAAAAGGATGGAGTGGTTCACCCTGCGCCGCCCTGGTCATGATGAGCGAAGCGGCGCAGGGGAAGTTGAAAGATACAGTTAGTACCAGTTTTGCCTGCGACCTGGCCAAGTGGTTGTGGATCATGAAAGCTTATGAAAATGGCGGCCATGCTTATCATGCCACCATGCCTACGGATGCACTGGTAACCTTTTCTCATGTAATGGCGGATGCACAAAATATTGGCTTTGATATCCTTCACCAGCGGCAACAGGAATTGGGTGACCGAATCCGAAATCTTTTAGCAAATAATGGAATTAAAAGTGTTGCGGCAGATGGCTTTGATGCGCCGGGTGTGGTGGTGAGTTATACCAATAATCCGGGGATTCAAAATGGAAGTCAGTTTGTTGAACAGGGCATTCAGATTGCTGCCGGGGTTCCTCTCATGTGTAATGAACCGGAGGGATTCTCTACATTCCGTTTGGGGCTATTCGGTCTTGATAAACTAAATAATATTGATCGAACTGTCACTGTATTTGGTGAAGCGTTGGATCAAATACTCGCCTGAACCCGTATTGGTTAGTAATTCTTTGTAAATTTAACTGTACCGTAAACCAAGGAGTTTATCATTAAGAAAGTTTTAATTGTATTAGCATTACTTTTTCAAATTAGCTGTGAAAAAGTGGAAACTATAGAAAATTCAAGTTCCTATATTTTTGCGTGGACCAAAGATGAAAATGGATGGGATTCAGAATTTCTTACCATTATTAATGCAAACCCAGACGATAAAGATTATGGATCGTTAATCAAAACATTGCCAGTAGGGTATAAGAATATAAATGCCCATCATTCTGAGCATCGTTTTCATAGCAGTAAGCATTTGTTCACAAACGGTTTTTCTGGAGGGCGTACATTCATTTTTAATTTAGAGGATCCATATAATCCTAAACTCATCACCAATTTTACCAATATGCAAAAATACACCTATCCGCACAGTTTTGAACGTCTTCCCAATGGTAATGTGTTAGCTACATTTCAAACTATAGGAGAGGGGAATAAAAAGGAAGGCGGATTGGTAGAGATCACATCAAAAGGTGATTATGTTCGATCCGCTATATCATCAGACCCAGATGTAGAGGATTTCATTCGACCCTATAGTCTAGCCATCTTGCCTGATTTAGACAGAGTGGTTTCAACGAGCGCAGATATGAAGGAAGCTGATCTAAGCCGCGTAGTTCAAGTCTGGAGGTTATCTGATTTATCATTGATAAAAACAATACCGCTTAAACCTGGGCCAAGAGGTAACGAACATTATGATCCAGCTGAACCGCGTGTATTGAGTGATGGTAAGACCGTTCTAATTTCGACATTCTTCTGTGGATTGTATCGAATTGTTGATATTGAGAGCGATGATCCATCTGCAGAGTGGGTTTATTCTTTTTCCTTTAATGAAAAATACGATTGCGCTATACCTGTTGTTAATGGAGAATACTGGATCCAGACGATTGCATCTAAATCTGCTTTGGTTAGTCTTGATATTTCAGATCCGACAAAACCCAAAAAAGTATATGAGTTAAAATTTCAAAAAGGCGAATGGCCCCATTGGATATCTCTAGAACCAAATAGACGACGTATAATTATCACAGGTAATAACAGACTAAAAAATAAACTTCTTATAGTCAACTTTGATCAAAAAACTGGCGAATTATCATTTGATGAAAACTTCAGAGATAAGCGCACAGGAGAATTGGGATTTAGTTTCGATCGATTTGAATGGCCTCACGGGAATACAGATAGCGCGATCCCTCACGGATCAGTTTTTAGTATTGATTAAAAATAAATGAAACGCCTCTGGCTTTTATTATTCCTATATATAGGATGTCAATCAAAAACCTCTATTATATCATCTGGGGTATCATGGGAATTAGCTCAACATAGAAAGGCTACCATATCGGATGTTCGTTATAAACTTTATTTTGATATACCTAAAGATAAAATCAAACCTATTACTGTAGAAGAATTTATCCATTTCAAATTATTAGATTTAACTAACGATGTAGTTTTAGATTTTCGTCAACCAGCTGATTATATTCGTTCTGTTAGTGTAGAAGGCAAAGCTGTTCCATATAAATTAGTTAATCAGCATATCTTAATTGAAGCTTCTTATTTTTCTAAAGGAGAAAATGCTATCTTTATTTCCTTCAGAGCAGGAGATATGTCTCTAAATCGGAATGATGAGTTTCTTTATACATTATTTGTCCCAGATCGTGCATCAACAGCGATACCATGTTTTGATCAGCCCAACTTAAAGGGTAGATATTCATTAACTTTATCTGTACCAACTGATTGGACAGCAATTGCAAATGGTCCTATCCAATCAGAACAGGTAATGAATGATAAGCGCGTAATAGTTTTTGGTGAAACACGACCAGTGAGCACCTATATATTTGCTTTTACTGCTGGAAAATTTAAACGTGTTTCTCAGGAAAAAGATGGTCGACAAATGACAATGCTCCACAGGGAAACAGATCTTGAAAAAGTGGAACGAAATAAAAATGAAATATTCGATCTTCATTCCCGTGCTATCTCTTGGATGGAAAATTATACGGGAATTGATTATCCTTATCAAAAGTTTGATTTTGCATTGATCCCTGGTTTTCAATATGGTGGCATGGAACATCCTGGTGCTATTTTTTATAAAGATGCCAGTCTATTTTTAGAATTATCAGCAACTAAAAATCAATATTTAAGTCGTGCTGGATTAATCTCCCATGAAACAGCTCATATGTGGTTTGGAGATCTTGTCACTATGAACTGGTTTGATGATGTTTGGACAAAAGAAGTTTTTGCTGGTTTTATGGGGAGCAAAATTGTTAATCTAAGTTTTCCAGAAATAAATCATGAACTTCGTTTTTTAAGTAATTACTCCTCAGCATACGGTGTGGATCGGAGTTTGGGAGCAAACGAAATACGTCAGCCTTTGGAAAACTTAAATATGGCTGGAACCTTATATGGCTCAATCATTTATTCAAAAGCACCCGTTGTAATGAAGCAACTTGAATTACTTGTAGGTGAGAAAACCTTTCAAGAGGGAATGCAAATATATCTTTCTAATTATGCTTATGATAATGCTACATGGCCAGATCTGATTAGAATATTAGATGACCTATCTCAGGAAGATTTAACAGCCTGGAGTAAAGTTTGGGTGGATGAGCCTGATCGTCCTATAGTTGAATATGATTTGGTAATTGATCAAGATACTTTAATTCAAGAATTGACACTCAAACAATCAGATTCAAAAAAGAAAAACAGAATATGGATGCAACATCTTAAAGTTAGGTTAGGGTATGACAATGGTGACATCTTACTTCCAGTTTATTTAAAAGATAAAGAGATCAGAATAGTAGAAGCGAAAGGAATGAGTAAACCCAATTACATTTTACCTAATGGAGTTGGTGTTGGATATGGTTACTTTAAAATGGACCCATTAAGTCGTTCATTTCTTTTAGAAAATCTCCCAAAAATCAATGACTCATATTTAAGGGGAATAATTTGGTTAAACCTTTGGGATGATATGCTTTATGGAAATATAAAACCCGTTGATATGATTGAGTTATGTATTAATGCTTTAAAAACTGAGAATGACATTTTGAATACACAAAGAATTTTGGTTCGACTCAATTCTACATTTTGGAATTTTTTAACAAAAGATCAACGCCAAGTAAAAGCAGATGAATTAGAATCAATATTAAGATTCCATATGAATGATGCGACTACTCTGACGAATCGTTCTTTGTTTTTTCGGTCATTACGTTCTATGATTTTAACAGATAATGGTTATGAATGGTTAAAATCTATTTGGATGAAAACTGATTCAATCAAAGGATTAACTTTATCAGAACGAGATTACATTGCTATTGCTTCTGAGTTAGCTTTAAGAGGGAAGAATGATAGTCAAAAGATCTTAACTACCCAATTAAATCGAATATCAAACCCTGATCGCAAATTACGTTTTAAATTTATAATGCCTTCATTGTCTAATGATTTAATTATTAGAGATAAATTTTTTGAGTTAATTAAAAAAGAAGAAAACCGTGCAGTAGAACCTTGGGTTCAATCTGCCGTTGCTTATCTTCACCATCCATTGAGAGGTAAAGAATCAGAAAAGTATATTCAACCTAGCTTAGAATTACTTGAAGAGATTCAAAGGACTGGAGATATTTTCTTTCCAGCTCGATTTATTAACGCAACACTTTCAGGACATCAGAGTATAAGTGCGAGAACTATAGTTAATCAATTTTTTGAAGACTATCCAAACTATTCACCACCTTTAAAATTAAAGATTTTACAAGCAGCAGATAATCTTTTTCGTGCTTCAACTATAGTAGAACAAACCTATTGAAATATTAATTCCTTCTTGACAAAACAAATCAGACTACCTCCCTTACAAGGAGGAAGTCGGGGGTTCGACTCCCTCATCGCCCACATCTCGGTAGGATAAAAAAGCCCTCGTTTTATAACGGGGGCTTTGTATTTGTACAAGGTTCAACTTGTTTCAATCAATATCATCAAGTGTCGTGAATTTTGGGAAGAATTTTGGGAAGAATTCTTTTGGAAAAATCGACCCCCCTATCCCCGCATATATCCACCCGTATCTGCCTATATGCGTTAGTTGTTTACACCCGCAGGCTTTTTTCTCTATAAAAGAGACACCCACATTGTTGGGTGATTTTTTTACTTTGATTTAACATATAATATATGTACTATTAGTACATCTGGTACGTATATAAATAATAAAATGAGAATTCAAATAGATACCAATCTTTCCACGCCACTGTTTAATCAGTTGATGGATCAAATTAAAAAAGCTGTGATGGATGGATTATTAAACCCCGGTGATCCCCTACCATCCATTCGTCAATTAGCAAATGACCTGGAGTTAAATCATAACACGGTTGCAAAAGCTTACCGAATATTAGAGAGAGATTCTGTAATCCAAACCAAAGGGTATCGCGGTACATCCATCCATGCAGATGCAAAACAAAACAGCACTGTCAATATGAACGATTCCATTACAACAAAATTGAGCGAAACCATTAAATCTTTACGTGAATCAGGAGCCACCGATTCCGAAATCCGCATTGCCTTCAGCAATGTGATGAAAAACCAATAAGGATCTTTAAATGAATATTGACCTTTTACTTTACATCGTCCTTTTCAGCCAAATTATGTTTCTTTCTTATTATTATCCCCGGAGAATGCTGATTCGGATCCATACAATTTTTGAAAATTATCCGCCCAGTGAATTCCCGAAACTCTATCCTGAATCCATCGATAAATACAAAAAAGCGGCTAAACGGTATCTAGTCATGAATCATCTCATTATAGGTTTAGGACTTGGATTGATCCTGTGGTTTTATGTTACACCGAGAACGGGAGAGTGGGATCAAGCCATTGTATTCTGGTATTTCATGATTCAATTCCTTCCCAACCTTGGGCTTGAATTGTGGACTATGAAATATCACAAATCCATGCGGCTTTTAAATCAAGATGCACAAAAAAAGGCTGTCCTTCAACCACGGCGATTAACTGATTTTGTCTCAAAGGAATTGCTGGGAACTGCTGCAGTGATCTTTGTTATTTTTGTTGGATTCATTGTCTACGTTGATCAGTTTGATTATCCATGGTTCGGGGGTTACTTAAATGTGTTGATTATTTCCGGTACTTATTTATTTTTTGGATCTATTATTTATCGAGCGATGTATGGTAAAGTCAAAAATCCTCATCAGTCTTACGAAGATCGGAAAATAGATATACAAACACTTATACGCCAATTGCTCTTTATTGCAATAGCAGTAACGCTTTATGCGATATTGCAAATTTCATTGAAAGCATTTGGGTTAGAATCCTTTAAAGCTATAACTATATCACTTTATTTCCATGTGATTGTGTTTCTCGCTATGCAATGGTCTCGCTTAAATTCCATCAATTTTGATGTGTATAAAGACAAACCCGCACTAACAAAATGAATAAAAAACCAGAAAATAAAATAGCATTAGGTGCGGGCATAGGTTATACGCAACAGAAGAAAACTAAATGAACCGCCTCTGGCTCAAATAGCCTCCTCATGTGTGCTTTAATGGAAGATTGGGGCATATAAATGTCTGATTTTTTACCCTAGTTTATTAATCACTACTTATTTTACTGACCCTTTTATTTTA
>Ga0208879_1002811_pt1 | contig 14862 bp, 23 predicted proteins | sample Knorr_S15_td_Bot_FD_185605 | JGI IMG/M metagenome (GOLD analysis project Ga0208879, IMG submission 185605) | Marine microbial communities from Southern Atlantic Ocean transect - Knorr_S15_td_Bottom_ad_5009_LV_A (SPAdes) (version 2) | ecosystem: Environmental > Aquatic > Marine > Oceanic | place... | reverse complement strand
AATCCTGCCGACTGGTTCCTTAGAATGCCCCAGCTTCTTGGACCTCAGACGCCTCAAGGTCCAGCATAGGATGTCGTACCGCACCGAGGGGCACGTCAGGTCCTGCACTGGCCCGAATGGGCGACCTCGAGGTCGTTCGGCAGTAGATGCTGGCGTCTCGGTAATCGGGCGCGGGAGGCCCGTTTCGCGGGCTACCGCCGTCGGAACATGAAGAAGAGTCCGATGATGGCGAATCCGATCACTGCCTTGAGGATCGCGTCGTTGTCCCACTCACTTTCTTCACGAGGCTTGCGCTCGCGGACCTCCTGGTCCTGATGGATCGCGCAGTAATCTGCCCCGTCTTGCGCATCCCTCTTGCACTGGTCTCCCTTCTTCGTCGTTCCACTGCACTGAGCCACGGTTTCACCTCCCACAGAGTGTCCAAGTGCATTCTACTACGGATCTGACGCCCTGGTGGTTCATCCTCCGTCACATCCGATAGATTCCGTGCCATGCCCTACATCGAGCAAATCGAAGTCGAGGACGCCACTGGGCGGCTGAGGCTGCAGTTGGACGAGGCGGTGGAGCGCGCCGGCCGTGTTTGGCACATCGTGCACGTCATGAGCCTCAATCCGGCGGCGATGGACGCGTCTATGAAGCTCTATGGCGCTCTCATGTTCGGGCCGTCGCCGCTCGTTCGCTGGCGGCGGGAGATGCTGGCTGTCGTCACGTCCCAGCTGAACGACTGCTTCTACTGAACTCAGGCGCACGCCGAAGACCTCCGGGAAGAGGTCAAGGAACTCTTCGATACGGACGCCGCCGCGGACGCGTTCGTGCACGCGCTGGTACGGGGTTGGCGTGAGACCGACCTGAGCGAGGCCGATCGCGCGCTTTGCTCCTACACGGAAAGGCTGACGCTGCATCAGGGTGACATGGGACCCGAGGACCTCCAGGTGCTCCGCTCCCACGGGTTCGACGACACCGCGATCCACGACGCGACTCAGATCGTGGGATACTTCAACTACATCACGCGTGTCGCGGACGGGTTGGGCGTAGAACCGGAGGATTTTATCCGCCTCTGGGGTGCGGACGACGCCCCAACGGCAGGTTGACCCGCCGGCTATATTCGTCGGCATGGAGACCAAGAGACCAACGAGTCCGGCCGCCGAGGAAATCCTCGGCCAGTATTTCCCCGCGCTCGATCACGGCTTCGTCGCGCTCGTGGACTACATGGGTTCGGACGACGACGTGGAGAGAGCGGCGCGCGTCAGTTACGGATACGGCACCCGACAAGTGTCGGCCACGCGTGGCCTCGTTCGGTACCTACGTCGGCACCGCCACACCACTCCGTCGGAGATGGTGGAGTTCAAGTTCCACTGCGCGATGCCCATGTTCGTAGCGCGACAGTGGATTCGGCATCGCACGGCCTCGGTGAATGAGTACAGCGGACGCTATAGCCTCATGCCGTTGCTCTTCTACATGCCCGAGCGGGAGCAGTTCGCGCTGCAGAGCGCTCAGAACCACCAAGGCAGGGACGCGGACGCATCGGATTCGCTCTACACCGAGGCGGTCGAGCGCTGGCGCCGCCTTCGCGAGTCCGCGAGTGACGGGTACACCTGGATGGTCGCTGAGGACGTCGCGCGGGAAATCGCCCGCATCGACCTCCCGCTTTCGACGTATACGCAGTGGTATTGGAAGATCAATCTGCACAACCTCCTGCACTTCCTCTCGGTTCGCGCAGACCCGCACGCCCAGTGGGAGATTCAGGTCTTCGCCGAGATCATCGCTGGCATGGTGAAGCGGGTCGCGCCGCTCTCGTACGAGGCGTGGGTGGACTACGACCTCGTAGGACAACCCATGAGTCGCGCCGAGCTGGAGGTCCTGTCTCGACTCCTGGTCGGGGGCAATGAAGGGATCTCAGCCCGAGATGGAGCCTCCCTGGGGGCCGAGGAACTCGCGGAAGCGGGACTCTCGGCGCGAGAAGTCAGCGAGTTGGTCGCGAAGCTGCATGCGCCGAAGCGCCCGGACTTCGATCTCGATCTTTCCAAGATGAAGTCGGCCGAAGAGGTCGCCAAGACGATGTCTGAGGCGGTACCCGGCAACTTCGAGTAGCCTGGTCCGCCAGGTGAGCGGCGGGCTACTTCACCCACACCGTCTTGGTATTCGTGAACTCGAGAATGCCCAGCGGGGAGAGCTCGCGACCGTAGCCGCTCTCTTTGGTGCCGCCGAACGGTAGGCGCGGGTCGGACTTCACGATGCCGTTCACGAAGCAATTGCCGGCGTCGAGGAGTTCTGCCGCGATGAATTCACCGCGTTTCAGGTCGCTGGTGTAGACCGACGCTCCAAGGCCGAACGGGGTGTCGTTCGCCACTCTGATCGCTTCGTCCTCGTCGGCGACCGGCAGGATCGAGGCCACCGGGCCAAACAGTTCCTCCTCGTACGCCACCATTCCGGGGCCGACATCGGCGAGCAACGTCGCCGGGTACCAGGCCCCCGGACGATCGGGCAAGGAGCCGCCCATGACGAGTCGCGCGCCTCCCGCGACCGACCGTATCACCTGATCGTGCAGTGTGTCCCGCAGATCCATGCGAGCCAGCGGGCCCAGTTCCGTATTCGGATCCATAGGGTCACCCATGGCCGCAGCCTCGAGGCGGGCCACGAGCTTCTGCTCGAAGGCGTCGCGCACGGCGTCGACCACGACGAAGCGTTTGGCGGCCACGCAGCTCTGACCGGAATTGAAGAGCCGGCCCTGGGCACAACTCGCAACTGCCGCGTCCAGGTCGGCGTCTTCCAGTACCAAGGACGGGTCGCTCCCGCCGAGCTCGAGCACGCACTTCTTGATCGCGGCGCCGGCGCGAGCGGCCACGCCCCGACCCGCCCTCACCGACCCCGTGAGGCTGACGGCACGCACGAGCTCGTGATCGATGACTTCGCCGGTGGTCTCGACATCGATGAAGAGGTTGGCGAAGAGCCCTTCGGGGTAACCCGCGTCACGGAATATCCCCTCGAGCGCCTCCGCGCACCCGGGCACGCTGGGCGCGTGTTTGAGCAATGCCGCGTTTCCAGCCGTGATCGCCGGGGCCGCGAACCGAATCACCTGCCAAAAGGGGAAATTCCAAGGCATGATGCCGAGCACGACGCCGAGTGGTCGGTGCACCCAGTAGCTCGTCGAGGCGTCGGTGGGAGCTTGAACCGGGGCCAAGAAGCGTTCGGCGTTCTCGGCGTAGTAGTCACATACCCAACCGCACTTCTCCACTTCGGCGACCGCCTGCCCGAGCGGCTTTCCCATCTCGCTGGTCATGAGTCGACCGACCGCGGGCGCCCGCTCGCGCAGCAGCGAGCCGAGCGCCGTCAGCCGCTCCGCCCGCATCGATATCGGCTGATCTCTCCAATCGAGGTGCGCCGCATGCGCCCTCTGGATGATGCGTTCCACCTGCTCGGCGGATGTATCCGTATACGTGGTGAGCGTCTCCCCCGTCGCGGGGTTTACAGCGGCGAACGTCATGTGGTTTGGCCTGGTCTGGAGCCGCGATGGGCGCGGAAGCTACTCGGCTCCCTGAAGCTACTCGGCCCGAAGCGCCTCCACAGGACCCAATCGCGCCGCGCGGAACGCGGGCACCCAGCTCGCGATCACCGCCACGAGCACCGACAGCGCCCCTACCGATGCCAGCGTGAACGGATCGGTTCCAGAAATCTCGAACAGCATCTGTTGCAGAGTGCCGCTCACCGCGATCGAAGCTCCCGCGCCGATCGCCGCCCCGATCAGCACGGGCATCAGAGCCTGCCGGACGACGAGTCGGCGCACTCGCCTCCCGTCGGCGCCCAGCGCCACCCGCAGGCCGATCTCTTGAGTGCGTTCGCTCACGGTGAACGAGACCGCCGAGTAGATCCCAACCGCAGCGAGGGCCAGAGCGAAGCCGGCGAAGAGCGAGAGCATTAGCGTGGTAGCCCGCATGGGGGCGACCTCCTGACGGAACGTCTCTTCGATGGTTCGGATCGCATACACCGGCTGGTCCGCGTCCATCTCCAGGACGGTTTCCCGCACTGCCGGCACTAGGCTGTGGGGTGCGACGTCGGTGCGTATCAGCAGAAGAGCTGGTTTTGGCCTCCGCCCACCTGTTGATGGACCGCGAAGACTTCTGGGAACGGGGGCTGATCGAGGCCGAGGTTCTTGGTGGATCCGACGACACCCACGATCTCCCACCACGGCACTTCCGCGCTCGACTCTCCCAGCTTCAAGCGCCTTCCTGTCGGATCTTCACCCGGGAAGTAGCGCCGAGCCGCCTCTTCGTTGATGACCGCCACGAGAGGCATTCCCTCCTGGTCGCGGTCATCGAAGGTGCGCCCCCGCTGAATGGGGATGCCCAGTGCCTCGAAGTACCCACTCGAGACGACGGTTGTCAGGGTGGTCGGTAGCGTCGCGTTCGGGTCCGCCTCGCGTACGTCGAAGAACACCTGGCCGAAGGCGAACGCGACCGGTGGGAACTGCGAGCCCGCGCCGGCCTGGCAATGCCTCCAGCCGCCCTGTGAGCTCCTGGAAGAACGCTGGCCCTTCCTGCCCCTCGAACTTCTCGCGAGGCAGCGTGAGCCTCATGGTGAGTACGTTCTCTGCCTCGAATCCGGGTTCGACCTGGGTGACTCTCACGAAGCTGTTCAGGAGCAGTCCGCCTCCCGCCAGCAAGATGAACGCAAGCGCCACCTCGAGTCCGACGAGTGAGCGTTGCAGTCGTTGCTGGCTCACGCCCGCGGTCGGGGTCCGGCTGTTGACGGTGCTCGCGCCTCCGAGCGTTCTGTTGCTCGGTGAACCGGCCATGAACCTCCCCGTGCTGGGCTTCGCGCTCGGGGTCGCCGTGCTCATTTGTGTCGGATTCGGGCTGCTGCCAGCACTCCAGTCCCGCAGGCTCGACCTCCAGCAACAGTTGAAGGACGGGCGCACCACGGACGGGAGCACCGCGGGCCTGGCTATGCGGAGGGTGCCCGTCGCGGGCCAGTTGTCGCTGGCCGTAGTCCTACTGTTGGGCGCTACGCTGTTCATCGGAACGGTACGGAATATCCAGTCCATCGACCCGGGCTTCCGGGCCGAGAACTCGCTGCGCGTCGACTTTGCGCTGCCGACCCGCTACGTGGAGACCATGGCCACGTATCCCAACTGGCCCGCCGTGCACCAGTTCGTGGCTGACCTGACGGCGGAAACGAAAGCCGTGCCAGGGGTCGAGTTCGCGGCCGTGGTGCTCAACCACCCGCTCGGCGCGGGCTTTACGAATTCGTTCCGCATCGAAGGACAGGTGTACGACCCGTCTCAGGGTGAAATCACGACGCGTCTCGTGACGCCCAGCTGCTTCGAGACGGCGGGCGTCGAGCTCGTGGCGGGCCGGATGCTGGACGATAGTAACAGAGTCGGTGAGCCCGACGTCATCGTCTTGAACCAGTCAGCCGCGGACAGGTATTTCCCTGAGGGTGATGCCATCGGGAGCCGGCTCGCTTTCTGGGGCCCGGGGTTTCGCGAAGTGGTCGGCATCGTCGGCAACGAGCGCATCCACGGCCTGACCGCGGAGATCCCTCCCGCGATGTACATCTCGCTGTTCCAGTCTCCACCGCGGGGCGGGAAGATCACGCTGATGGCCCGCACCCGCGTCGCACCGCTTTCGGTGGTCGAAGGCGTGCGTGCCGCGACGCGGACGGTGGACGCGGACGTGCCGGTCTTCAACGTTGCAACCATGGAAGCGACGGTCGCGAATGCGATGGCGAGAGCGCGCTTCGCCTCAACGGTCCTGAGCCTCTTCGCGGGCGTGGCGCTCTTCCTAGCCATGCTGGGCGTGCACGGCGTTCTGGCCTATCTGGTGGGGCAGCGAGGTCACGAGGTGGGTGTGCGCATGGCCCTCGGTGCGACCCGCGGAGACGTGGTGCGCATGGTGGTGAAGGAAGGCGACTCGATGATCGTGCTCGGGCTCGTGGTCGCCTTCGGCGTCTCGGGCTTGATCCAGGGGCTGCTCTACGGCGTCAGCGCGACGGCGCCGTTGGCCTACATCGGCGTCGCGATCTCGCTCGGGGTCGTGGCTTTGGCGGCGACCGCTGTACCGGCCCATCGCGCCGCGTCGATCAACCCGGTGTCTTCGCTGCGGGGCGACTAGCGAACAGGCTGCCGGCCCTGGGACGACCGAGTCCAGGGCCGGCCGGCCACCGGCCCTGTGCGAGCGACCTGCTAAGCCGGCTTCGCCGTCCGGGCTCTCTCAACGAGACGGTCATCGCCGAGACGCTCCGCGTACTTCGCGAAGGCGGGGGTCACACCCGACCATCGCAGCTCATCGACGTCGCTGAAGACCGGTGCGTCCGTTCTGAGTGTGGCCAGTTCCTTGAAGCGTAGCGCCAGGTCCCGTCGGTCTCCGAGTACGGAGTCGGGGAAGCCCTCGATCGGACCATGCTGGTTGAGAAGCCGGGCGGCGGTGACCTTGCCGATGCGGGGAATGCCCGGAAAGCCGTCCGCGGCGTCACCGACCAGTGCCAGGAAGTCGGGAATCAGTTCCGGATCGACCCCGAACTTTTCGCGTACGGCGCCGGAATCGCGAACCTGGTTCGCTCTGCGGTCCACCTGCACGACCCGATCGCCGCGAACGCATTGGGCCAGGTCTTTGTCGGGCGTCCATATAGAGACCCGCTGCACTCGTTCGTCCGCCTCGGCGAGGTGCGCCGCTGATGCCAGAGCGTCATCGGCTTCTAGATCGACCATCGGCCACACGGTGATTCCCATGGCGACGAGCGCCTCTTCGAGCGGGTGAAACTGGGCAAGCAGCGACGGCTCCATGCCCTCCCCGGTCTTGTACCCAGCCCACAGATCGTTGCGGAACGACTCGATGACGTGGTCCGTGGCGACACCGATGTGGGTCGCCCCTTCCTCGATCATCTGGAGCACCGAATGAAGTACGCCGTTCACCGCCCCGTATGGCGGGTCGTCCCCTTTTCGGAAGCGGCGAATGCCGTAGAACTGGCGAAACAGCTCGTATGTGCCATCTATGAGGTGGACAATCATGGGGCAGTATAGGGAATGTGGAGTGGAAACACCGCCGGCCGAACTATTTTACCGCACCTGACACTGGAGACTCGATGTCCCCCGAAACCGTCCTCGCGGAAGCCACGTTCAACCGAAAAGTACGCACCTATTGGCTCTTGAGCGGTACGATCGTCTGTGTGGTGACGATTGTCGGGATCGTCTTCCTCCCTGTGTGGCTCCTGTTCGGCCACCTGGTCACCGAGCGATACCTGAACCACATGAGTTGTGTGCTCACAGACCGGTCGCTGAAGGTCAGTCGCGGGATGTTCGTGCGTCAGGAAAAGACCGTTCCCCTGGACAAGATCACGGACCTGGGCATGGTCGAGGGTCCCATCATGCGGCACTACGACCTGCAGGCCTTGTCGATCGAGACGGCCGGAGGAGGGCCGGGTGCCCTCATCCAGCTGGTGGGCATCGACGGGGCGCGCGAGTTTCGGGACTTGGTGCTGCGCCAGAGGGACGCCGTGGTGGCGGGGACTCAGAAGTCGCTGCCAGAGCAGTTCCAGTCGGGCTCGGCGGGGGACACCCAGGTGCTGGTAGAGATTCGGGACGCTTTGCTGCGCATCGAAGAGCGGCTTCCCAGGAGCTGACATCGAGATGGATCCCGTCCCGGGCCACGAGAATTCGGCGGATGATCCTTCGGAGGGAGTCCGCTTCGAGGCGGTCGAGTTTTACGATTCACGCCTCTTCATCTTCGTCTTCTCACTCCTGTGCTTCGTCCTCCTGGCCTTCTCGACGCTCGTCTGGGGATGGGGTCTTCTGGGTTTCATTTGGTTCGGCACGTCGGCTGTCTGGTCGCTCGTCAGGCTGGCCTTCAGGCGTGTCCGCCTACGCATCGACGAAGAAGGAGTCGTCGACCGGTTCGTCTGGTTCTCTCCGGGGCTCATCCCTTGGCGCCAGATCATCGAGGTCCGACCGACTCGCTGGGGCCTCATCCAGGTCGACCTCCGGGACAATGCCGCATTCTATGAGCAACTGTCTCCCCTGGCCGAGCTGCAAGTCGCAAAGCTACGGCTGTGGGGCCTCGGTCCCGCCGTGCTCCGGCCTTGGTCACTCGAGGCTTCGCGCAGTCGCTTGCTGCAGGTAATCGAGGACGGGATGGACGCCTACGCACTCTCCGAGTTGAAGCGGGAGAAGGCGCTCGGGCCTGGCGAATCGCAGCAACCGACGGAGGAACTACCATGGAATCGTTGAACGAACGCCTCGCCGCCCTGCGGGCTCAGAAGGAACAAGGGAGAGACCCGGAGGCCACCGCGCTCATGAACCGCGCCACCGATGATCTGCGCGCATCCGGCATCCTTGCCGGTGTGAGCTCCGTCGGAGAGGCCGCGCCGCTCTTCGCTCGTCCCAATCTCAAGGGGGAGACAATACGACTTCGTAGCTTGCTCAGGCGGGGTCCGGTGATCGTCAGTTTTTTCCGCGGCCGATGGTGACCCTATTGCCGACTTGAGCAGGTTGCTCTCCAGTCCGTATTGCCTGACATCACCGCGAAGGGCGCGACGCTCGTGACGCTTCAGCCCCAGCTTCAGGACTTCGCGCGACCCTGGGCCGCGGAGGATGGAATCGAGTTCGACGTATTGCTCGACCTAGGGCTCGGCGTCGCTCGGGACTACGGCCTCACGTTCCGCGTCCCGGACGACCTGCGAACGCTGTATCTCGAGGGCTTCGGACTCGACTTGGTTCGCTTCAACGGGGACGAATCCTGGCAGCTCCCCATTCCCGCCACCTTCGTCGTGGACCAGGGCGGGACCATCGTCTTTGCATCTGCCGATCCGGACTATACAGTGAGAGCTGAGCCGTCCGTGCTTTTGGCTGCCATCCCATAGTGTCCCGTGCTGGACGAGGAGAGACCATGAATTCGAGTACCTCGAGTGCCGGCGCTCTACAGCGCCGGGAGTTCCTGTCGGTCGGCGCCGCAGCCCTCGCTGCGACCGCGCTCGAAGGCCATAACCCCATCGCGCCCGACGAGGGCGTCCCGTCTGGCCGGGACCAGTCGATGTCCGAGGTCGTGGCCCTCACGTTCGACGTCTTCGGAACCGTGGTCGACTGGCGTACGTCGATCATCCGCGAGGGCAGATTGCTGTCCCAGGAAAAGGGACTCGACGTGGACTGGGAACGGTTCGCAGATCGGTGGCGTGCGGGGTACGGCCCCGCGATGAACCAGGTGCGCACCGGTGCGTTGCCCTGGATGAAGATCGATCAACTCCATCGCAGAATCCTAGACGACCTCGTGGTCGAGTTCGAGCTGACGCATCTCTCCGAAGCCGAGAGGGCCGATCTGAATCGGGTATGGCACCGACTCATCCCCTGGCCGGACACCGTGCTGGGGTTGGGCCGCTTGAAGTCGAAGTTCGTGCTGTCCACACTGTCCAACGGCAATGTGTCGCTGCTGACGAACATGGCCAAGAACGCAGGACTGCCGTGGGACTGCGTGCTGTCCGCGGAGCTCTCAGGCCACTACAAGCCCGACGCCGAGGTGTACGAGAAGGCTGCCGACCTCCTAGACCTTCCGCCCAACCGGATCATGATGGTGGCAGCGCACAAGGGTGACCTTCGGGCCGCGCAAAGGGTCGGTTTCAAGGCGGCATGGGTGCCGCGGCCACTCGAGTACGGCCCGGGCCGGAACATGGACACCACGCCCGATCCCGAGTTCGACTACACGGCGACCGACTTTCTGGACTTGGCCGCTCAGCTGTAGCGCCACTTTCTCAGTCTGCGATACCGAGCTGCACCTCATGACTGCTGAAATCGGTATCCAGACCCTCGCGAGTCGCACTGGAGTGTCGGCCCACGCGCTTCGCTACTACGAGAAGGCCGGGCTGATGATCCCCGTGCCTCGGGACCGCGCGGGCCGACGGGTTTACGACGAAGATCATGTGCGCTGGGTCTCCTTTCTGCTTCGCCTCCGCGAGGGAGGAATGGAAATCGCTCAAGTGAGGACCTATGCCACGTTGACCCAGTCCGGTTCCGACGCTGCGCGCGACCAGAGGCTGGCACTTCTCGAGGCCCACCGCGACGAGTTCCGCAACCGAATCAGTCGTCTCGCCGCACACCTCGAGGTTCTGGAGCGCAAAGTTGCCAGTGGTTGCGCGCCGGACCACATCCCGACGCAAGGGGAGCAAGCGTGATTTCGGAACCCCATCACGAAACGCCACTAGAGATCGTCGCCACCCTTACCACCTCTTCAACGAGGGGCGTTTGGATGAGACGTTCGACTTGATGGCCCCAGAGGTGGTGGTGAACGAACCCGGAGATGCCGCCCACATACCCTGGGCCGGTGAGTTCCGAGGACACGATGGCTTGCGGCGTTTCTACGACGGTCTCGCCGAAGCTCGGTCCACGATCGAAATCGAGCCCGGATCGCTGGAGCTTCTCCCGGTCCGGAACGAGCAGGTGTTGGCGTTGGGAACGGAGCGCCGCATCTCGGCGAAGACCGGCCGAAGCTACGTAACCCGGTCCGCCTGGTTGTGGACCGTTCGGGAGGGCCGGATCGGAGAACTCACGGCCTTTCACGACACCGCTGCCATGGAGGCGGCGCTTCGATCCTGACCTGGGTCGCTCGGGTGGTGCGGTGGCTACGGGTCCGCGGACGCTTCTCTTGGTGACCGGCGCTCCAAGATCTGCTTCAACAAAGCGAGATCTTTCCGGTTGGCGTGACGCATCGCCATCGACATCATCGGAGCCATGAGCCGGGAGAACCCCGATGGCACACCACTATTGCGCAGCGTCATTCGCGTCCCCCCGCTCGGCAGATCCGTCCATCGGTATTCTGTTTGCATAGGGAACGGGCCATCGCTGGTCCGCATTGTCAGCGCCTCTCCGGCCACGTGTTCAGCCACTTCGTACGTATACGCCGGCGTTTTCCCAAGAAATGGGCTACGAAATCGATCTTTGCACCCAGGCGCAGGTCGGGTTTGCCGTGCCACGCGTCGGCTTCGCGACCAACATGCTCACCGTAGTCGTAGCGCGCGACCTTTTTCGGATGCTCGCGAGCGGGGCAAACGCTGGGGGGCTGACCTAGTACTTCGCCTCATCTGGAAGGGCGAGTTCGTCGACCCAGAGCTCCTCCAGCAGCCGCAGGTCGCCTGTGTGATCAGAGCCGGAACCATCCGGTGCAGGGAGAAGTTCGAGGACTTCGAAGAGAAACGCCCCCTTGCCGTCGGCGTCCCAGTCGCCCTGAAGCTCTCGGTTCGGATGGCTGCGCATCCGGAGTTGCGCTTGGACGCGGTTGAGCATCGCTGGCGCGTCCGGACTGGAGCCGAGTAGCGTCCGGCCACTCGGAGTGTGCTGGATGCGGTAGACACCGGCCGGACGAGGCGTCTCCTTGTATTTCCGGATCAATTCCTTTCGATCCATCTATCCCTCCTGAGCGGACCTGGCGCGGCGGTAGGCGCGTCCGCCGGGACTGCGCGTCATACACCCGTGGTCGATGAACCCGCGGCGTAGCGTCTCGGTGTCCTCGCTCAACGTCTCGAGTCGGCGGCTCACTTCGCTTTCATCCCACGGTCCCTCGTCCTCGAACAAGCGGAGGGCGTGGCGGAGGATCACCTCGAACTTTTTGCGCTTCACGGGGAACTTCGCGATCCGACCCTCCTCGTCCAGGAATGTCGAGAGCACCTTTCGATCGAAGGGATCCTCGAGCCCCTCGATCGCAGCCAACTCCCGGAGATGTTCGTGCGAGAACAGGGTGCGCGCGCGCTCGTGCAAGGAATCGAGATCGAGCGAGTACACGTGGTAGTGCCCCTGGGCCTCGCTCCGTACTAACCGTGCCGCCGCCAGCTTTGAAAGGTGGTGCGAGAGCGTCGAGGGACGTAGCTCGAGCACAGTGGCGAGCTCCTCGACGGAGTGTGGACGGTGCGCCAACAGCCCGATCAGGCGCAGGCGGTTGGCGTCTCCGAGCGCCTTGAAGAACTGGAGCAGTGTGTGGTCGCGGGTGACGGCTGTATCCATTTCGATATCTATCGAAATGATTCGACGCACGTAACACGTTGACGACGGACGCGTATCCTGTGGCGGGCCTCAGGCAGGCGAACCCGCCACGTTCGACCTCTAGCGAGTGATCTCCTCGAACTCCAGCAGCGCCCAACTCGATGGATGGAAGTCGGCGCTGTCCGGGAGCGGTCCGGCGATGGTGGATCGGTCAGTACATCCATCTTCACCTGGTGCCGGGGGCCACCCCTCGACATCCGATCCGTCGCCCTCGAGTAAGAGGCCGAGCGCCATCCGAATGACGCGCCCTCCTAGAAACCTCGCGGAGATTCGAAACTCGGTTTGCCCGGCCATCCCAGTCGTGACGGTGTTTGCCACCCAACCGTACAACTCGAAGTGCCGCGATTGTTCATTCGCAGTGGCGGGTGCCCCGTCCGCGCCGCGAAGTCTCCACTCAAACGGCTCCGTAAGGGTCCATGTCCCAGCCCGCCTGACATAGGTGCCGTGTCCCACGGCGCTCGAAGCGTGCAACACGTGAATCTCGTCTCCGCTCTCAATGCAGAGACTCGCCACGAACAGTGGCGGCGTCGGAAGTCCGACTTCGAGAATGCCCGCGCTCTCCTGGAAAGCGAGCCGAATCGGACCATGCTCCGCTTCCACTGCTCGCGCCCACTCCGAGTCGCCATGACGCCATCGACCGTGATAGGCTGACCTATGGGGACGCCTGCCCTGAAGCATACATGGGCAGGCCGACGAGTAGGAGCCCACAAGCGCACAATCGCCCTCGCGGCAATCTCATCCCTTCCCAGACCCAAAATGAAAGCACGCTCCCTGCGAGCACCGCGATCTCAAACCCCTAGCAAACCTTCCAGCCCAACAGTGACGCCGGAATCCAGGGAGCGGATTTCGCGCAAGGCCAACAGGATGCCGGGCGCGAAGCATTGGTAGTCTGTCGTATCGTGCCGCAGCGTGAGGTACTGGCCGACGGTGCCGAGAATTACTTCTTGGTGGGCGAGCGAGCCGAATAGGCGGAGCGAGTGCACCGGGACTCCCTCCACATCACCTCCCAAGAAGCCGGCCGCGATCTCGTTCCCGCGAGTGTGGGCGGTGTGTTCGCGCGCGGCCGCCATACGCGCGGCAGTGTGAAGGGCTGTGCCGGAGGGGGCATCGGGTTTGTCGTGATGATGCATTTCGACGATCTCGGCCGACTCGAAGTGTGGCGAGGCCAGTTCGGCGAAGCGCATCATCAGTACCGCACCGATCGCGAAGTTCGGTACCACCAGGCAGCGCGAGCTCAGGCCCGTCCAGGCCCTCCGTAGCGCGTTCACGCGGGCGCTCGTTTGACCGGACGTGCCAATCAACACGTCCGCACCGCTGGCTCGCCAGCGGGGGACGTTCTCGTCGGATGCCGTCGGGTTGGTCAGTTCGATTACGACATCGCACTCGGTCAGCTCTCCAGGCTCACCGCTGGCGCGGTATCCCAGAATCTCCTGCCCGTCACGCCCGGGTGCGTAAAGCCCACCGACGGCCAGGTCATCGACGGCATCAACAACGCCGATCGTCAGCCGACCCATGGTGCCGTTCGCACCGGAGATCCCCACTCGGATCATGAACCGTCCATGCGAGCAAGATGCGGCGCATGTCGGGGGAGCGCGAGCACGTCCCCACGCCGCACCAGGTCACCGAACTCGGCTCACCTCGAGGACCGCGGCTGCGAATCTGCGTCCCAGCTCGAGGATGCCTGCATTGTCATAGTGGAGATCGTCATCCCACTTCGTGAGATCGTCGGTCGCCACGAGGTGCACGCCCGGGATCTCTCTCGCCGCCCTCTCTTGCGCCTCCCGCACCTCCTGCGCCGCCGGGTAGCGGTTGGGCGGGGGGTTCACCAATCCGAGTAGGAATGGCAGTTCCGCGCTACCGAGATCTCCCCGGAATGCTGCGATCAGTTCAGTGAGGTTCGTGAAGTACTCCGCTCCGGCCTCCCCCATCCGAGCGTCCCGCTCTCCCTGCATCCAAAGGACAGCACCCAACTCGGCCTCAGGCCCGAGATCGAGCCCGCGGACGATCTCGAGCAGTTGGTCGTAGAGCGGACCCACCGCGGCGTTTCCAGTGATCTCTGCGCGGGTCGAATCCCATTGCGGGGCCCAGGCGAGTAGCGAAGTGCCACCAAGAGCATGCTTGACCAGAACGATCTTGCGGCCCGGCATGGCGGCGGCCAGGTCTTGGCCGAGGGTGATCTCTGGGCCGAATCGCGGGCGTTCAGCGGGGGTCGCTGCCTGAGAGCCGATGAAGTAGGTCACGTTCGGAGGCAGGACAGCTTCGCTGGCCTCGAGGTCGTCCGTAGCCCCTTGCCCGACCATGTTCGATTGGCCAGCGAGGAGGAGAACGAGGGGGCCCTGGTTCTGAGCCGCCAGATGCCCTCGCGGCGCCATGAGGCCGAGGGCCCCGGCCACTACCCACACCAATGCTCGGTGGCTCGTCATCGCGTAAAAGCCTTCCTAGAAGGTGATCCACACCCCGCCATTGAGCGACCTTCCGTCGAGCGGAGCCCACACCCCGGTGATCCAGCGACCATCGGGGGTTTGGTTGCCGCGTAGCAGCGGGTCGAACTGCGTCTGGCGGGTATCCAGGATATTCTCTGCGTTCAGGAACAAGCGAAACCGACCCAGGCGCCTGTCTACCAGGAAGCCGAGGACGAAATGAGGTTTTGAGACGGACCGGTACGGGTTCTCCTCCAGTTCCTGACGCCCGGTAAAGTAGAGCTCGACTCCGGCGCGTCCCCAACCGTCCTCCCAAGCACCGACCATGCCGACCGAGTGGCGAGGTGTGAGTGGCACCTGGCGTCGTCCAGCCCCGGAAGGGTCCGCCTCAGTGGACCGGAGGAACGTATGCGTTGCCGTTACGTG
>Ga0208879_1002810_pt1 | contig 14863 bp, 15 predicted proteins | sample Knorr_S15_td_Bot_FD_185605 | JGI IMG/M metagenome (GOLD analysis project Ga0208879, IMG submission 185605) | Marine microbial communities from Southern Atlantic Ocean transect - Knorr_S15_td_Bottom_ad_5009_LV_A (SPAdes) (version 2) | ecosystem: Environmental > Aquatic > Marine > Oceanic | place... | reverse complement strand
GGAGGACTCGTCGTAGGTCACACGGCGCAGAAAACAATTCTCACCTACACCCCCGAGTTTCAAATGCTCGGGACTTCTCAGGCCGATACCGCCATATTGATTCAGTCCGACAACACTACGGATAGCCAACCCACAGGTGTGATTTTTGCAAAGGGATCATCGGGAACTATCGGCGGGGCAGGATTGGTCGCAGACAATGAGCGAATCGGGCAGCTTCTATTTATGGCGGGTGATGGTACAGATTACGAATCTTACGTTGCCCGAATCTTGGTAGAAATTGATGGCACTCCCGGTGCAAATGACACTCCCGGTAGGATTGTATTTTCAACGACTCAAGACGGTAGCAATGGAGTCAGCGAAGCCCTCCGCATCGACTCGTCGCAGAATGTTCAGATGCGTACCGAGTCCTACCTGTGGATCGGTCCAGACTCAGTGGATACCGGGTTCGTGGATGCTAACCAGACTGTCGGCCTAATTATTAACCAAGAGGCGAACGACGATAACTCTATTACGCTCAAATCGAGCGACGTTGCCCACCCCATGACAGCGGTTGCCGAGACAGATTCATACGCGGCGATACGAAAAGCCAGTGGTACTGGTGGAGGACTCTTTATCACAGGATTGAGAGATTCAGGGGGCAACGCTAACTCGGCATTGCTTCTCCGAGGGGCGCTTGGTGAGGCCGCAGACACCACAGACACTAGCGGTTCACTCGGTGTTGTTGAGATTAGGGGTTCCGTCACAGATGGCGGGACTGGGACTGCCAATGTCGCCGATGCGGGAAATGCAATATCTCTTGGCAACAACGGAACGACCCGGATGCTCATCAAGGGCAACGGCGATCTGCACGTAACGAACGTGTCCGCTGGTGCTGGTGACACGGTGGCGACTGGTCTTGACAAATACGATGACGTGCATCTTGTCAGGGCGACGCAACGTATCGCCTCCAACGACATCGGAATCGCCATGTCCCGGTGGGATGAAGAACTCGAAAAATCCCGAGACATTCTCATCCGTGAGAAAGTTTTATCTTCGACCGGCGACTTTCGCATTATTCAGCGTTACGAAGACATGCTTGGCGGTGCGATCTGGCAGAACTACGAACGTCACATGAGCCTCATTGAGCGGGTGGACGAACTCGAAAGCCAACTGGCTATCGCAAACACAGCACTGGCCGTACTGACGGCATAGGGAGGGCGAAACGCCATTGGATTTTGGTTCTAGTAAAACGATTGTGCCAGCAGTTAAAACGCGGAAGGTGGTTGCTACTCGCATCATCATCGACGTTCCACATCACCTGTCCGCGGGCTCGGAGACCGGTGTGCTGATCGACGATACGAACGACGTTTCACCGGGCGGTCCCGGCTATGTCGAGACCTACGGGCCGGACGTGACCTGGGCTGCGCTCGATCCGGTTGAACCCGTTGTCGACTCGAGGTCGATCCGGGTCGAGTTTCTCGACGAGACGGGGCGCACGCACGGGGCAACGGTATCTGTCGGGGAAGCTGCTCAGGCCGGCATCGACGTGGCGAGCCTTGACTGCGCACTTAAAGCGGCGATCTACAGTGATGTGTTCATTACGAAACCGAAGTTGCCCCTCGGCGGACAGGTTGTTTAGGTGCCGGGGTCAATTGGATCAAAAGAAGTGAACTACCTCGACCACCTGCGCCAGTTCTTCGATGACGAAGTTGCTGACGATGAGTTGACCGCCCTGGCGGTCCATGCGATAGCTAACGATATTCGAAGACTGAAACCGGCGATCAGCCAGGCCGTTTGGGATTCACGCCAGGGCTCCGGAATCGGTGCCGAGAACGGGACGGCCAGGCTGAACGAAGCGCGTCAATTGCAGGCGATGTACGCCAAGGCGCTTGGCGAGTACCAACAGATTACAGAAACCAAACAACCGGCAGAAGCAGTCGCCGGTCATGCCGAGTCCGATGGAGGGCCGAAAATCAGTGGCGACTGCGACAGCACCGGAGAGTGTCTCTAACACATACGTCGGAATCGACGACTTGAAAGGGCGGATGGGGATCACAGGCACGTCGAACGACGGTGGCCTGTGGATGACGCTCAGTTCGGCGAGCCGTGCCGTCGACAGGTACTGCAACCGGCATTTCTTTGTGCTTGAAGAGACCAGGTTGTTCGACATCGACGATCCCGCCCAGGTGACGATCCCCGACCTGGTTTCAGTGACCGAGCTTCTCGAAGACCTGGATGGGGACCGCGTTTTTGAGACGACGAGGTCGGCTTCCGACTACGCCCTGTATCCGCTGAACGCGTCGCCCGGTTCCGAGTCGGGCAGGCCATATGGTCGGATCAGGTCAGATCTCGGCAACACGGCGACGGAATTTGCCCGCGGGCGAAGTCGAGTGAGTATCGAGGGGCGTTGGGGCTACCGGTTCCAACTCGCGGACACTGGATCGACGGTCAACTCTGGAGGTGGAATCAGCGCGTCGGTGACGATCGTTCCGGTCGATGCCGTTACCGAGCTTGAAGCCGGGATGACGATTGTGATTGACGACGAGCAGATGTTTGTTCGGCTGGTCAGCGGGACGAACGCAACTGTAAAGAGGGGGCAGAACGGCTCGACTGCCACCACGCACGTCGATACTTCGGTCATCTCGTTCGTGTCCTTCCCGTCAGAAGTAGTCGAGGCAACGGCTCTGCTGGCATCCCGGTACTGGAAAAGCAAGGACGCTACCAGTGGTGGATTCGCTGGCGTCTCAGGTTTTGCGCCGATCAGGGTTCGTTCAGGAATCGATTCGGAAATTGAACAGCTATTGGCACCGCTCCGTAAGCTGCCGATCGGTGTGGGGGTCTGATGGGGCTCGTTACTGCGCGCACCGGCATAGTAGACGCCCTCGATACGATCGATGGGCTGTATGTGCACGATCATATGCCGGACCAAGTTCAGTGAATTCCCGGCGGTGGCCGTGAGGTTGAAGGGTGCCAACTATACCGATGCCACTTTTTCGTTCAGGATCCTGCTTGTGGCGGCCGGCTGGGACGCCGGGGAGACCGAGCTGTCGCTGCGTCCATACCTTGATTCGACTGGTAGCTCGTCGTTGAAACTCGCGCTCGATACCTATGCCGGGTGCACGGTTGTCGTTTCAGGGCCGATAAAGCGGGTCAAGATCGGAGGGATCGAGCATCTCACGGCAGAACTCGAAGTGGTTACCTGCGTTGTCTAGTGCAAATCCCGGTGCGAGCGCGGGGGAGTCAGACGAGCACGCGGTTTCCGAAATTACCAGGAACTTCGATTCGGCCGGGGACCAGTCAAGCTCGCCGCATCTGCATGACATCTGGAACGAGCTGACAAGCCTGAAAAGACTGGTTGAAAACGACCATGACCGCAAACTCAGGCGCATCGAGACCGACCTGCGCTGGACCATGATGCTGGTAGGTGCCCAGTTCATAACGATCATAGGCTCGGCGATAGCGACGCTTGTGGGGTAATGAGTGCTGTTCGGCTCACCGTTCGCCCACCAAACTTCCCCTGGGCGCGTACACTTCGCCATCGAATAAGTTCGGCGGCGTTTTTGTTTAAGAGCGGTCGGGGAGATCAACACGGATGCGAATTGGGATTATGGGCGCCGGCGGAATCGGCAGCGTAGTTGGCGGTCTGCTGTCTAAGGGCGGGCACGACATCACTCTGATCGACCGGTGGGCGGAGCAAATCGACAAGATCAAGGCAGATGGCCTTATCGTCGAGACCCGTAATGGCGAGCACCTGACCCACCCCAAAGCCATCCACATCGACGAACTGGAGCTTGAAACCGAGCCGTTCGACGCCGTCTTTATCGCCGTCAAGTCCTACGACACGGAGTGGACGACGACGACGATGCTCAACCATGTCGACCCGGAGAACGGTGTGTTCGTCAACTTCCAGAACGGCATCAACGACGAGCGCATGGCCGCCATAGCAGGCGTCGAACGCTCGCTCGGCTGCGTGATCACGATCAGCGCAGCTGTTTACGAACCCGGCAGGGCGCTGCGGACCGACGACAAATCGCCGGGTTTCAAGATCGCCGAGCAAGATGGCGCCGATACGGCCAGGGCGCGGCAGCTCATTGAAGTGATGAACTCCGTCGAACTCACCGAATTCTCCGATGACCTGTGGGGCGAGCGCTGGTCGAAACTGATGATCAACTGCATGAACAACGCCCTTTCTGGCTTGAGCGGCTACGGCACAGCCGAGGTGCGGACGGACGATGACGCGCGAAGGATCGGAATCCAACTTGGCGCAGAAGTAGCGAGGGTCGCTGGAGCACTTGGAATTAGACTTCACCCTGTCATAGGAATCTCTCCCGACGCTGTAATCGACGCGGCGGAAGGCCGCAATGTCGAGAAAGTGGAATCTACGCTGCTCGAATCGGCCCGAAGCGCGGGATCGGGCGGTGTACCGTCGTTCGGACAGGACGTTCGGAAGGGCCGTCGTACCGAGATCGACTACCTGAACGGCTACGTTTCGGAGAAGGGCCGGGAGGTTGGAGTACCCACGCCGTTTAACGACAGGATTGTCGAGATCGTCCACGACCTGGGTCTCGACTTCACCGGCGATCAAAAACTCATTCGGCCAATGGTGGATATGCTGCCGTAATTTGCCGCGACAGAGCCGACGTCTTCAACGTTGGAGCCAAGTGACCAAACTCGGGATAAAAAATTGACTTTCAACATCGCGCTGGTCGGTTGTGGCGGCATGGGGCGCAGGCACGCGCTCGGCTACATTGAGCTTCGCAAGTACTTCGAGACCGTATCGATGGCCGCCGTATGCGATGTTTACCACGACGTTGCCTCGACAGTCGCGGACATCGTCGGCGATGCCACCGGCTCGCGTCCCGACATCTACACCGATTTCGACGAGATGCTCGAAAAGGCCGATCTCGACGGCGTAGCCATCGTCACCAGCACGCCAATGCACCATCGCTTCGCGATTCAGGCCATGGAGGCCGGGCTCCACGTCATTACAGAAAAGCCGATGGGCCTCACCCTGAAGGCATGTCGCCTGATGCGAGCCGCGTCGAACGCAACCGGCAAAGTCATGGCCGTTGCCGAGAACTACCGCCGCGACCCGATGAACCGCCTCACCCGTGCGCTGATCGTCTCGGGGGCGATCGGAACCCCGTATTTCGCACTCGATATGTCCGTAGGCAGTTCGAACGGTGCGGTGATGCACAGCACCGTGTGGCGGGCCAAAAAAGACCAGGCAGGGGGCATGGTGCTCGACGCCGGGGTCCACAACGCCGACATGCTGCTTTATCTCATGGGCCCGGCCGATTCTGTCTATGCCGAAACTTCTATTTTTGAGAGCGAACGCACCCTGAGGCCCATGAGCGAAGTGGCGCCTGGACTTGCGAAGCTGTACGACCACCGCAAGGAGGACGGCTATTCGACGGGAGATGCGGTTGAGCAGACCGCGGTCGATACGGCATTCGGCGTTATCAGGTTCAAGTCGGGTGCCATCGGCCAGCTCTCGATGACCGATACCTCCCACGGCCAGTCGCTCGGAGTTTCGACGGTGTCAGGCAGCGGAGGAACGCTGTTTCGACCTCGAAGTCGCTCGGGCCAGTCGCCGCGAATCGTGCGAAGTGATGGGAGTGAAATCACCGGCGATGCGTTGCTGGACCTCGTGCCCGACTTCGAGTTGGACGACATCACTTCAACCCTGTGGGACGGCGCGCGCCGGATCAGCTCGTATGATCTGGAGTTCTCGACGATTGACTCGAAGATCCTGGCGTTTGAGTATCTCGACTTGGTCCGAGCCGCCGAGACTGGCGGCCAGCCTGAAGTTGGACCCCGCGAAGGTATGGACGCCCTGGCGCTGGCCTACGCCCTGATGGAATCGGGCCAGACGGGTGGACCGGTAACTGTCGAAGACGTGGCAGAGGGCCGATCCTCACAGTTTCAAGATGAAATAGACGCCGAAATGGGCATCTAGGTGGCGCGGGTGCGGTTGCGTAACGGTCGGGGTGACGATAGCCACGACCAGGCAAACGCTGGCGGCGGAAGGCAGGGAGTCGTGGCTCTGAGCGAGTAGATCCGAACGGCGGTTCGATACTGGTTGCCATATTCGCGTGCAAGCCGTGGAAAGGCGTGCAGATACTGCGCGGCACTTAAGGTAATCTACCGACCGGCGCGGCCGCCCGATTCTTCAGACTGAAAATTCAGGAGCGATCCCATTTCCGACTACACGACCTCCGGCGTTCGTGTTCCACGGGCAAGACTGTTCGACCTGGTTTCAGTCATTTTCGCCAGCACCGGGATGCGCGACGCCGATTCAGCCCTGCTGGCCGATTCGCTGGTAACCGCCGATCTTTCGGGCACACACTCTCATGGTGTGCTCCGCGTTCCCGAATACGTTAAAAAACTCACCGTTGATGGCGTCGATCCTGAAGGCACCCCGAAAATCGTCAGCGACCGTGGCGGGGCGATTGTCATCGACGGTGGTAACTCGATGGGCCAGATCGGGTCGGCTTTCGCCATGAGACGGGGGATAGAGCGGTCGAAAACAACCGGAATTGCAGCGGCCGCAGTTCGCGGAAGCAATCACAACGGCGCGCTGAACTACTACACCGAAATGGCTGTTGAGCACGGCATGATCGGCATAGCGACCACGAACGCGTTGCCGACAATGGCACCGGAGGGCGGCGCTGAACGGATCCTGGGAATCGACCCGCTCGCCGTCTCTATTCCGGCCAAAAACGAATTCCCGATTTCGTATGACGCTGCCTTTAGCGGAACGGCCCACGGCAAGATCAGGGTGTACGCCCAGAAAGGCCTTGAGCTTGAAGATGGCTGGGCACTCGATGCCCGGGGACAGCCGACCACCGACCCGCTGGCGGCTATGGACGGGTTGCTGACGCCGATCGGTGGCTACAAGGGAGCGTCGCTGGCCCTGATAATGGGCATCCTTTCGTCGATGCTGTCGGGTGCCGCGTACGGCACCGAGCTCGGGAATATGGAAGATGGCCCGGAAGCCGGCAAAGACGGCCACTTCTTCATGGCAATCAACGTCGAATTCTTTGTGGAACCTGAAGATTTCAAGGAGCGCGTCGACCGGGCGATTCAGCAGGTGCACAACACGCGCAAAGCGCCGGGAGTGGACCGAATCTGGATGCCGGGGGAACGGGAATTTTTGACCCGGATAGAAAATTCAGAGAAGGGCATTCCATTGAGCGAAGTAACAATCGACGATCTGCTGGCGATCGCACGAACGGTCGGGGTTAACGTGGAGCGATTCGAGGCCGACTTGAATGGGTAGCTCGATCAAACTTGCAGTCGTCGGCGTTGGTTGGGCCGGATCTCGTCACGTCGATGCAATAAACGAACTTCGCGAGAGCGATGACCGAATCGAAGTAGTTGGTTTTGTCGATAACGACCGGGAGCACCTTGAAGAAACCGCCTCAAAATACGGCGTTCTGAAGACATATTCCACGCTGGATGACGCACTCGCCGATCCGCTGATCGAAGCGGTCGACATCGCGACTCCCCACACCATGCACGAGCCGATGGCTGTCATGGCCCTCGAAGCCGGGAAGCACGTTATCGTCGAAAAACCGATGGCGATGGATGTGGACGAAGCGACCCGGATGATCGATGCTGCCGATGCAGGCGGAGTCAGGCTGTTCGTAGCCGAAAATCACTCATACGAGCCTTACATCGAGTTTCTGCGAAAAGTCGTTGAGTCGGGCGAACCACTGGGCCGGATAACAACCGCAAGCATCGCTTCGGGATTCCGACCCCGGGGCAGGTATGGCTATCCGGGCCGTCGTGCATGGCTGGCCGAACCGGAACTGGGCGGGACGGGTAGCTGGATGCTGCATGGCATCCACACCATTGCCGGAGTGCGGGCGGTCTTTGGCGATGTGGCGTGGGTTTACGTTCAGGAACACAAGACACCATCGTTTGAACGGCGCGATCTGGAAGGCACGATGACGGCGCTCCTTACGATGGCGTCAGGCGTGAATATCAGCGTGGTCCAGTCACCGGAAACCCGGTTCAGGGGCAACACCGGTGGGTACCTGGTCCATGGCGAGAGGGGGTCTATTCGGGCTACCGCCGATTCATATGAACTGTTCGCCGATGGCGAAGACCCGGCACCGCAAGGTTATCCAGAATCCGATCTGAGTTCATATGCGCTTGAGTTCAGGGCCTTCGCCGACTACATCGCTGGCGATGATTCGGTAGCGACCACCGGTGTTTCGGAACGTAAGACCTTGGCCGTGATTCAGGCCGGAGCGGAATCGGCCGACAGCGGTAGTGCGATCGATATCACCGAGCGTTTTGGCGAGTTGTAGACATCCGTTCCCGCCCCGGCGCGAGGCGGATTGCGACAGACAATAATCTCTAGTCAGGCGAATCCGAATCGCCGTAGGCCGCTTTCAGCCTGGCAAGCGATTCGTCTGGCAGCGCCCCGTCGATGGCAGCGACGTTTGCTTCGAGGTGAGCGATGCTCGACGTTCCGGAGATTACCGTCGTGACAGCCGCAGGTTCAGCCGCGAACTGATAGCCACGGCGTATAAGTTCAGCCGGGTCTCCATCCGAAAGCCAGTCCAGCGCTGAATCGCCGTCATCCTCGCCCCACTCACCCATGCGCTCACGCAATTTCTCGGGTCGGGTGAGAGTGAGTCTGACCGGTGCCATGTTCAACATCCCGGTCGATGAACTGGCGGCGAGCGGCAGGGCGTTTTTCACTGCCCACTGGTTCATGATGCCGTACTTGAGCATCGCAGAGTCCCAAACGTCGGGGTGACGCTCCATCGCCACTGACATGCCCTCGTGATGGGCGTCCAACGTCAGCATTTCGGTAACGCCAAGGAACCGTGTTTTGCCCTGCTCCTGCAGACGCTGCATCACGGGTATGAAAATCTCGGCCATCCGGTCGTAATGGTGTGGCAGCACGCCGTGGACCTGGAAGATATCGACGTAGTCGGTCTCCAGCCGCTCAAGGCTCTGTTCAAGCGCCCGGACCGGAGCCTCGGGGTCGGTGAGCGGTTCGCCGCCCACACGGGAAGTCCACTTGGTGGCGATAAGGTACGAATCGCGCGGGTGGCCGCGCAGCGCACGCCCCAGCATCGCCTCGGCTTCGCCATAGGCTTCGGCCGTATCGAACAGGTTTACGCCCAGTTCAAGGGCGCGGGCAACAAGGGCCGCACGACCCGCATCGTCAAGGCCCGTTTTCTGGCCGAACTGCGAAGGCCCGCCGGTGCCGCAGCTGAGAAGCGAAACGTCTACCCCGGTATCGCCAAGTTTTCTGTATTTCAATGTTCGGCTAGTACTCGAGGATGGCCCGCCCGAGGATCTTGCCGCTCTGCAGATCGTCACAGGCCTCGTTGATATCGTCGAGCTTGTACCGTTTCGTCACCAGCTTATCGAGCGGAAACTTACCTTCCTTGTAAAGGCGCAGGTACATGCTGAAATCTTTGTCGGGGTATGTCGCACCCAGCGAACCCCGGTACTGACGCTGATGGAACATGAAGTGTCCGGGCCAGATGGTCATTTCCGGGCCCGGCATTCCGATGAGTACGGCCATGCCACCGATATTGTCGGCACCTGATCCGCCACTGCGCGTAACCGGGAGAATCTGCTCGTTCGTTATGCGCAGGCCGATGGCATCGAAGGCGTAATCGACTCCGCCGTCGGTCATTTCGATGATCGCTTCGACCGGGTCTACCTTGCTGGCATTGACGGTGTGCGTCGCGCCGAATTCCTTCGCAAATTCCAACTTCGCGTCATCGAGGTCGACTGCGATTATCGGGTAGGCCTGCAGTACCGACGCCATCTGTATCGCCGACATACCGACTCCGCCGACTCCGAATACGGCCACCGATTCTCCAGGTCGAACTTTCGCGGTGTGGGTTACGGCACCGGCACCGGTCAGCACGGCACAACCAACGATTGAAGACAGGTCTTTTGGCGAATCGTCATCGACCTTGACTACGTAGCCACCCCACACGATCGCATCTTCACCCCAGGTGTACGTCGAGCCGCTCAGCGGCGCTTCCTGCCACGTAACCCCACCGGGAGGTGCGGTCCAGCGACCTTTGACCGGCTCTCTCGGCACCCATGTCACGATCGCCGCATCGCCCTCTTTTAAGTGATCGACGTTCGAACCGATCTGGGTAACGACACCGAAACCTTCGTGGCCGAGCAGGGTCGGGGTTGCGATATCGGGATTGTGCATCTGGTGGAGTTGCGAGTGGCACACACCACTTGAATACAGCTTTACGACGACCTGGTCGGGCTGAGGATCGGGAATATTGATCTCGTCGACCACCAGGGGCTTACCAAGACCGACGTGTATCGCTGCTCTGCTCTTCATTGTCGCGGGATCCTCAATCGTTGGTTAAACCGGGGTACGTTTCGCGTTGTCCCGCAAATGCCCGGTTCCAATTTGTTCCGGAACGCGGGCCAGAAACTGGCGAAACATGGAACGGTCGAAACAGGGCCACAAGTCTAGCATCGTGAAAGGTGGCCGCACTCCGCGGTTAGACATCGCTATGACCGCGAATGCACAGCTGCCCCGGAACCTGCCCGACGGCCGAATACGGCCCCTGCTGTCAGGCCAGTTCCTCCGGGATAGTTCTCGTAAAAAAGACCGCCAACCAGTTCACCGGCCGCGAACAGGCCAGGAATCGGGTAACCCTGGGTATCGATCACCCGGGCGTCGGTATCGATCTTCAATCCGCCGAACGTGAAAGTAATCCCGCAGGTAACCGCGTACCCGGTGAAGGGCGGCTGATCCAATCGCAACGCCCAGTTCGATTTCGGTGGGCTTATTCCCGTTGTGCCCTTGCCATCGAGTCGGGACGGATCGTATTCGCCCTCTGAAACCGCAGCGTTGTATTCCATAACCGTGCGTGAAAACTCAACCGGGTCGATTCCGAGCTCTTCGGCGATCACCTCGATGCTATCGCCAGTCGCGCTCATTACTTCGTGAATCTTGTACTCGTCGCGCAGACGGTCCGTCACCTGGCTATCGAATATCTGGAACGCAATTCGTCCGGGTTGGTTCAGGATTTCTTTTCCGTACCGCGCGTAAGTGAAGTTCCGAATGTCGGCACCTTCATCGACGAAGCGGACGCCGTCCCGATTGACGATCAGGCCCAGGGGATAGGAGTGTTTCTGGAAAAGGTCGCCGATCCGGCGGTCTCCGAACGGTGGCGCTCCAGCGTCCCATGCCACCGCGTGGCAGCCGCTGTAGTTGCCGAACGGCTGGGCGCCGATCGACAGTGCCATGTTGATGCCGTCTCCGGTGTTGGCAGCTGTTCCCCTCACTTTTGCATAGTCCCAGGCCGCTCCAAGGTAGCGCACCCTCATTTCAGGATTGGCTTCAAATCCGCCGCAGGCAAGTACGATGCTGCTAGTTGATACCGTGCGGAATCCTCGCGGCGAACGGGTGATAAGACCTGAGATAGCGCCATTCCGATCGATTTTTAGCTCGGAGCCCATTGTTTCGTACGCGATCGAAACGCCCGCTCGCTCACATGCCTCGAATAACGAATCGATCAACCCGACTCCCGCACCAACGGTTTCACACGCGAGGCCGCCCCAGAATTTGAACTTTCCATCGACCTCATACGCCTGGCGTCCGTATGCGAGGACCCAGCGGACGCCGCTGCTCTTCATCCATTTCACAGTTTCCGCAGCGCTGGAGACAAGCTTCTGCGCCAGATCGGGGTCGGCGAGCCCCTCGGTCACGCGCATCAGGTCTGAATAGAAATCGGACTCGGAATAAGGGTCGATCTCGATACGGTCTCTATCAGCTTCTGCCAGCGGGCCGACGACGTTTTCCAGGTCGTCGAGACCGGTAAAGGGAAACCTGAACAACCCGCCGGAAAAATAAGAGTTGCCGCCGCGGGCGCGCTCGGCAGCCTTTTCGAGCACCAACACGGACGCACCGCGCTCGCGCGCGGCAAGGGCAGCACAGAGCGCAGTATTGCCCCCACCAACCACAACCACGTCGAATGCGTCGTGGTCTTCGATAACCACCCCTGAAACCAACCGGGTCCCCTCCGTCCAGTAGCTGAACCGCCGATACGAGTTTTGCCGCCCGGCATATATCAACTCTGCCGTGCCAGTGCGGGCATTGTAGCTACGGTGCGAGCAAGGAAAGCAGGTCGACCTCGCAGGTGGCCAGTGCTACGAACAGGCTCAGGTCCGGAGCGCCACCGGCCAGAAGGACTGCGATTTCGTCTTCGCCGATTTCGGCAGTCAGGCAGACGATCTGTTCAGGTGTGAACAGCTTTTCGATATCCGCGATGTCAGGGATTACGGCAGTTGCTTCGACCTGATCAGTCGGATCGGGAGTTACATCCCCCGAACTGCTGGTGTCCGGCGGCAGTTCGGCGGCGTCCAGCAGGGCGTCCAGTTCGATACCGCAAAGATCGAATGCGGCGATCAGCGCTGCCAGGTCGCCAAAATCCGAGTCGGCTGCAGTGGGATCGGCAAACGCCAGACCGCTTTCGCCCAACTCACCAAAGAGGCACCCGAGCTGATTGGCTGTCAGTCCGGTTCCTTCGAAATCCGAATCGTCGAGCGTACCGCACTCGACCAGTAGCGGGAACAGATCGGCAATCGCCGAGAGATCGATTTCACTTGCACCAAGGCTGCTGCCCAGCCTAATGAGGTCGGTCAGACCCGTCGGACCGACACCGTTTACGATGCATTCGAGCGCATCGATACCGCCGTATTCACTAAATCCGTAATCGGCATCATTCAAAGCAACCGCGGCGCGCTCTTCGTCGCTCAGGCAGAACACGCCTTTTAGAAGGCTGATAGTTGAATCCACCTCGAGTTCCTTGGCAAAAAGTCCGGCCGCCGTTAGCCCGGTCGTCTGCTCCCTGATGCAGCTGATCGTGGCGGCGCTGAGGCCGCCAGCTTCACGATCGAGCTGGCCTGCGAATACTCGCTGAACTGTCTCGTCGCTGATGCACCCATCGATAGCGTCGGCTTCGTCCACCCAGAACGAACCTGAATCCACCGAAGATTCGAGAATTGCAATGACCTGGTCACGACCCCCCATTGCATCGGCCACACAGGATGCCTCAGATTCAGGAAGAGCTGCGAAAAACCCGATCGGATCTTCGGTGGGATCGATCGATATTGGCACAAGCGGAACCGGGGTCGGAGTTGGCTCGGGAGTCGGAGTCGGAGACGGCGTTGGCGGTACCGGCGTTGCAGTAGGCGGTACTGGCGAAGGAGTCGCAGTCGGTGTTGCAGTTGTGCTCGTACAGGCAACAACGACTACCAGTACTGCGGCAACCAGCGAAAAAACCATTGACTTCTGGCGAAACATTCCTGCAGACCCCGGCCTTAGCTGGATTGTCGTATTCCCCTGATAGAACCAACGCACGGCTAATTATCCGCCATGCCAGTCTTATCCAGTCTAGGGACGAATCGTTACCGCTGTATTCAAAAATTTCGGGCCTTGTAGGCTTTTGAGGCAGTGCCAGCTGGCTTAAGCAGGCAAATTCAATCGGAAATCCCGAGCAGTTCTCGCCTGAACAGGCTCAGCGCGCTCATCGCAGCGCGTCGGCGGTCGGGAGCACCTCTGCCGGCCGACCGTACATGACGGGTCCGTTCCCCGTCTGGCCCGGAGACGACGATGTACGTTTCTCCCGTGCCGAGATTCTCGGTCCGCTGATCGCCTTCTTCCACCCCGTGCACTGCGATTCCGTATGTAGCTCCCGAGGTTTTCCTGATTGCACGCGCCAGCGCGGCTGCGCGCACTTCACCATCCGCAAACGGTGGGTTTTCGCCGCCCGCGCGGGCGATTTTCTCCAGTGCTTCATTGTTATTTACTATCGCGCTCTCAAGGAAAGCAGGACCAGCCGCTTCCTGGATGGCCGCTGCGACCGACCCTCCGCTGAGGTCTTCGCACGTAGCAACGGTTGCGTTCTTTTCGGCGACAAGCCTGCCAATTACCGATTCGATGGTTTCATCGTCGACGCCAAAAATATGATCGCCCAGCAGTTCCCTTACCTTCGCGTCTATTACGTCGATCAGTTCGTTCGCCTCATCAATGCTTTCGGCCATCGCGGCAATCCGCACATCGACCTGGCCAGGGTGGGCGAGCACACCGACGGTCGGGTTTGTCGATTCGGCGATCAGGTGTCCGATTCGGTCGTCAACAGCGCTCTCCCCGAGGTCGGCGACTTTAAGGACCCGGTAGTGGATCATCTGGGTAAGATCAAACTTTTCGCGCAGGTAGGGGATCACCTCGTTTTCGACGAGCCATTTCATCTCGAAAGGCACACCCGGAAGGCTGATGGTCACGCCCCGGTCGGTCTCCACAATGAAGGCTGGCGCAGTGCCGTTCGGGTTCCTTACCACGATTGCACCATCGGGTATTTGCGCCTGGCGTTCGTTGTTCTTCGTCAGGATGAATCCGCGTTTCTGGAACCTTTCTCGCAGCTCGACAAGCGAGTCGGGATCGGTCACGACCTTGCGACCTGTGACCTTCGCAATTGCTTCACGCGTTAGGTCGTCCTGAGTAGGACCGATACCGCCTCCGGTGATCACCACATCGGACCGGTCAAGTGCGCGGTCAAGTACCTCGACCATCCGGTCCATATTGTCGCCAACAGTCGTTTTGTAGAACAGGTTCACTCCTGCTTCAGCCAGTCGCTGCGCGATCCACGATGCGTTGGTATCGACGATCTGGCCGAGCAACAGTTCCGAGCCGATGGAGACGATTTCTGCGTTCATAAAGCATTTCTGGACACTTGTGGTCCGGGGGTGAATTGCCCCGTTGTGCAGTCACATTGCCGGGTGGCATTACTGTGTGTTTGAGAGCTGTTCCCGTGTACCCGCAGGGTTCCCGTGAGCCCCTCGTTAGTTGTTCACGGGGCCAAATCTAGTG
>Ga0208879_1002809_pt1 | contig 14872 bp, 5 predicted proteins | sample Knorr_S15_td_Bot_FD_185605 | JGI IMG/M metagenome (GOLD analysis project Ga0208879, IMG submission 185605) | Marine microbial communities from Southern Atlantic Ocean transect - Knorr_S15_td_Bottom_ad_5009_LV_A (SPAdes) (version 2) | ecosystem: Environmental > Aquatic > Marine > Oceanic | place... | reverse complement strand
TGTAAAAAAACAAAATGAAAAAAATTTAGTTAAACAGACACAAAAAATTGAAAAAGATTCAAATAAATTATTAAATCTAAAAGACAGAGTTACAGAAAATAAAAAAAAATTAAATACAACAAAAAGTGAAATAGCTAAAACTAAATTTGTAATAAAAGAATTAAAAAAACAAAAATGTTCGGTATCTGGATTGGAAAAAATACAATCAAAATTGACAGATTTAACAAAAGAAAGAAGTAATATAAAAGAATCACTTATAAATAACAAAAAAAGTGTTGTTCATCGTCAAAAAATTATTTCAAAAAATATTAAAAATGTTAACGTATCGCAAAAAAATTTATCAACAATTAATAAATTTATGACTAAATTAACAAAATCAGCTGTACCAGCTATACAAACAGAAGAAACTATTAAAGCACAAAACATAATTGTTAAAGCACAAAAAGCAATAAAAATACAAAAAAAACAAAAAAAGATTGATGTATTAGCAAAAGTAGCTGTAGAAGCACAAAAAGCAACAAAAATACAAAAAGAACAAAAAAAGATTGATGTATTAGCAAAAGTAGCTGTAGAAGCACAAAAAGTAGTTATTGAAACGAAAAAAGCACCTGTAAAAGTGCAAAAAGCTGCACTAAAAGCAGCAGTTGAAGCACAAAAAAATTTGGTTAAAGCGCAAAAAGTAATCACTGAAGCACAACAAATAGTTAAAGCACAAGCAGTATTACCTATTGGAGATATAAATCCGGTTGAAATGATTAAAAATGGACATATTATTCGTTTTAAATCCAACAAAAATAAATATATTTCTATGAATATTGATGGTCTGACTGTAACTCATGGTGATGCAGATTCTAATTCTTTCTTTATTGTCAAAAAAATGCCAAAATTTGGACCAAATGCAATTGCTTTATTTGGTAAAACTTCAAGATATCTTAGAGCTAGAAATGATAGAAGAAGAGTAGATCAATCTAATAAAGTAGATAGTTTTAAAATATCACCAAATGATAATTTAGCTGTATTTATATTAGAAAATGTTGGAAAAGGTCAAATTGCTTTAAGAACATATAATGATACTTATATTCAAGTAGGTCAGTATGGTAAAATTCGTCAAGGAAGAGTTCTTGCTAAAGGAAATCCATTACCTTCTGATTGGCTTCGTGAAAGATTTACGCCAATAATTGTTTCAAAATTAGAAATTAAGATAGATATAGATATGTCACAAATCGACAATAAAATAATTAATTTAAAAACTGCAAGTAATCATTTTGTTACATTTTCTAATGATGGTATTTCTATTAATCAAACAAAAGAATTAACACCATTCTCATCATTTAAAATAATAAGAATACCAAAATTTGGTAAAAATTGTATTGCCTTTTTAGGTAAAACAAATAGATATATCCGTGCTCATAGAAATAAAATTGATATTGATCAATCTGGTTTAGCTCATGCTACTGAAAATCTAGATGAATGGACTTGGATTCGTTTCTTCATAGAAAAACAAGAAAATGGAACATATACTTTGCGAACATATCATAATACTTATATGCAGTCAGCAAGTGGTTCTCGTATTATTCAAGGTGATAATACTAAGGATAGAATTGCTGCACAACAATTTACAATTATCGGATTATCAGATGCTCCAGTTGAAGCACAAGTTGAAGCACAAATGGCATCAGTTGAATCACAAAATTTAACTAAATTACAAAAAGCAGCAGCAATAGTAGTAACATCTAAGTATGCATCAAAAGATGCACAAAAAAAAGCAGTACTTAATTTACACAAAATAGCAGCAGAAGAAATTGGATCTAAATTTATAACAGTTGAATCACAAAAAATAGCAGATGCAGCAGTTAAATCACAAAAAGCAGTTGAATCACAAAAAGCAGTTGAATCTAAATATGCAACAATTCAATCTGCATATGCAGCAATTGAATCTAAATATATAACTGTTGAAGTAGAATCCAAAAGAGCCGAAGTTGAAGCAGATCTTGTAGGTAAATCACCAGAAGATGTAGTAACAAAAAAATTCGAGATGATGAAAATGTTATTAAATGGTGTAAGAATACATTTAAAATCAACAATTCAAAACGATTATATTTCGATGAATAATAACGGAGTAAATATAAATAGAGAAGATAAAAGTGATAATTCACAATTTATTATTAAACGTTTAAAACATATTGCACCTAATGCAATTGCTCTTTTTAATAAAAAAACTTCAAGATTTCTCAAAGCCGGTAAGAATAGAAAAAATATTCTTCAATCAGTAAAAAAATCGAAATATACTGATTTCACAAATGATACATCATCAGTATTTTTTGTAGAACAAATGGGAGATAATCAAATTTCATTAAGAACAAATTATAATACTTATATTCAAATGAATGACATTTCATCATCTACGAATGTCAATAATGAAACACTTTTAGGATCAAAAGGAGTTGACTATAGAGGATCTCAAAATAAAACAAGAACTGGTTTAACATGTCAAAAATGGAATAGTCAAATACCACATAAACATAATAAAGAGCATGAAAAATATGCGAATAAAGGTCTTGGTGATCATAACTATTGTAGAAATCCAGATGGTGAACCAACGATTTGGTGTTATACAACTAATTCAGATAAAAGATGGGATTTATGTGTTCCAAAATTAAATGCTAATAATTCAAGCATTACTCAAAGTATATTCTATGCAGCCGGTTCAAGTGTTACTGAAACAACAAATTCGTTAATATTTAATCCAATTATTGATGGTAGAGAAGATCAAATAGTAGATATGACATTATTTCAACAATCTATCATTAGAATAAAAACTCATAATAATACTTATCTTACAGTAGATGATGATTCTGGAACTATTTCGGCAACAGATATTGAGGAAAATGGAATATTTTATGTCCAGATATTACCTCAATATGGATATAATTGTATTGCTTTATTAGGTAAAACCGGAAGATATGTACGAGCTCATGGTAATAAAAATACAATAAGTCAATCTGGATTAGCTCCAATTGGGAAAAAACTTCCAGATAATTGGCAATGGGAAAGATTTTTTGTTGAAAGACAAGATAATGGAACATATATTTTAAAAACAGTACACGATACATATTTAAGAACAAATAATGGAAATTTTACTCAAACTAATACAGCAGGAGATTACTGGCAACAAAGAAAACCATCAGATCAATTTACAATTGTATTTTTAAAAGAAAAACAAATTGGAATTCCAATAGCTAGATTTGTTGCATCTACTTATACAAATAACAAAATTTGGGAAAACTTGGCAGGAAATCAAAACGCAACACAATGGAGAGGTCAGCCAGTAGTAGAATCACATAAAAATAAAGATATTTCATTTAAGGCAATCAAATTTGAAAAAAATGATGGTGTTAGATTTCATCCTAGTCTTTCAAAGAATAAATATACATTCGCAGTTGTTGGTCGAAATCGTAGAAGTAATGGACGAGTTATTGATGGAACATCTGGTAATGTATTAGTTGGGTGGCACGGGAATAAAACAGGTGTATTTCATCTTGGACGTTGGTTAACAAAAAGAAATCGCGGTTCAGATAGTAATTGGCATGTTATGATTGTTACAAGTAGTGGAAAAGGATATTATGATGGTAAAAAGGTTGTAAGTAAAAAAGGTTTTAAAGCAAGTACACCAGCACAATGGACTGTTAATTGGGGACAGAGAGTTGCCAATCAATGGAGTCAAAGTGATATTGCAGAAATCCAAATATTTGACAGACAATTAAGTCATTATCAACTTACACATTTGAGTAATATATTAGCAAGAAGATATGGTATTAGATCTTTAACACCGGTTATTGAAAGTCTTGGAAAATCACCAGCAGTTAATACTCCAATTGCTCATTTCATTGCTGATAATTATACTAATAATCAAAATTGGAAAAATCTTGTTGGTGTTAAACCAAATGCAACACATTGGCTTGGAAGACCATCAGTTGAATCACATACAAATAATAAAGTTTCATTTAAAGCAATTAAATTTGAACGTAATGATGGTGTTAGATTTGATGAGGCGATTTCTTCTAAAAAATACACATTAATCGTAGTAGGTAGAAATCGTAGAAATGATGGTCGTGTTATTGATGGAACATCTGGTAATGTATTACATGGTTGGTGGAATAATAGAACCGGTGTATTTCATCAAGGTAAATGGTTAACTACCGTAGATAGAAATGGTGGTTCAAATTGGTGTATAATGGCAGCAACAAATGATGGAAAAGCATATTATAATGGTAGAAATGTTTCCAAATGGAAAGAAACAGGTAATATTTACGGTAATGTTCCAAATGAATGGACTATTAATTGGGGACAAAATAAAATGCGTGAGTGGTCTCAAAGTGATATAGCTGAAATGATATTTTATGATAGAGTATTAAGTCATACAGAATTAATTCAAGAAAGTAATAGATTATCACGAAAATTTGGTATAATATCATTAACCCCTATTATTGATAAAGCTGGTAAATCACCAGCAGTTAATAATCCAATAGCTCATTTCACTGCTGAAAATTATACAGATGATAGAAATTGGAAAAATATAGTAGGCATTAAACCAAATGCAACCGAATGGATAGGTAACCCAACAGTTCAAACTCATAAACATAAAGAAAAAATATTTAAAGCTATCAAATTTGAACATAATGATGGTGTAAGATTTGATGAGTTAATTTCTTCAAAAGATTATTCACTTATCGTTGTAGGTAGAAATCGTAGAAATAATGGTCGTGTTGTTGATGGAACTACTAACAATGTATTACATGGTTGGTGGAATAATCGAACAGGTGTATATCACTATGGAAGTTGGTCTGCTCATCGTAATCAAGGTGGTGGAAATAATTGGTCTGTAATGGCTGCTTCTAATAATGGTACTGCTTTTTATAATGGTAAAAAAGTAACTACAAAAATGAGAAAAGGAAAAACACCACTTCAATGGACTATTAATTGGGGACAAAAAAAAACCAAGGAATGGTCAGAAAGTGATGTTGCTGAAATGATATTTTATGATAAACATTTAACAGATGCTGAATTTTTAGCTGAAACGAAAAGATTAACTACTAAATATGGTATTCCATCATTAACTCCACTTATTGAACCAGTTGGAAAATCACCAGCAATTAATCAACCATTAGCCCATTTTATGGCTGAAAATTATTCTAATAATAAAAATTGGAAAAATATAGTAGGAATAGTTCCAAATGCAACACAATGGCTTGGTAATCCAACTGTTCAAACACATAAACATAATGATAAAATATTTAAAGCAATCAAATTCGACAGAAATGATGGTGTAAGATTTCATTCATCAATTTCTTCTAAAAACTGGACTCTTTTCGCAGTAGGAAGAAATCGTAGAAATAATGGTCGTGTTATTGATGGAACATCTGGTAATGTATTACATGGTTGGTGGAATGATAGAACCGGTGTATATCATTATGGAGGTTGGAGTTCGCATAAAGATCAAGGTAATTCTGATGGTTGGCATATTATGGCTTCAACAAATCATGGTCATTCATTTATAGATGCTAAACAAGTAGCATCAAAAATATACAAAAATCGTAGTAAGACACCAGGACAATGGACAATTAATTGGGGACAATATAAAGCCAACGAATGGTCTCAAAGTGATATTAGCGAAATGATATTTTATAATAAACAGTTATCTGATGATGAAATTGTTACAGAAAGTACTAGATTAGCTACTAAATATGCTATTAAATTATTAACAGCACCAAAATATATGGAAGCATTTAAAGATGGAACAAAAATACGACTAAAAAGGGGAGATAAATATATTCGAATGTTAAGCGATGGTAGGGTAATTCGAGGTGGGGCGGGAATAGAAGAAATATTTACTGTAAAAGCATTACCACAATTTGGAGACAATTGTGTTGCATTATTTGGATGGACTAATAAATTTTTAAAAATACAAAGTGATAAAAAAACAGTAACTCAATCACCTCGAAGAAATAGTTATAAAGATTTACCATCTAATTGGGAAGCCGAAAGATGGTTTATTGAAGATGTTGGTAACGGTCAAATTGCTTTAAGATCCAATGTCAATACTTATCTTTATTCAGGTAATGGGATAGTGAAATCTAATGGTATTGTTATAGCGAAAGGAAAAACAATTCCAAATAATTGGTTGGCGGAAAAATTTACAGCTGTTGTGGTTTCATCTAAAAAATCTGCTGAAAAAATAGTTGGTAAATCAATAACTAATATTAGATTTGACTCTAATGATTCATGGCCTCCAGGTAAAAACACACACGCACATTGTAAACCAAACAATGCTAAATTAAATTCAAAACATGCATGGTGTGCCGCTAAAAATGATGGTAAACATTATTTAGATTTAAACTTCTCTTTTCCTACAACTATTACATCAATTACTACACAAGGAAGACAAGACCAGGACCAATGGGTTACTAAATATCAAGTTAAAACATTGAATAGAAGAACAAATCAATGGAATAATATTGGTTTATTAGAAGGTAATAATAATCGAAATACACTAAAAACACACAATAAATTATTAGAAAATGTAGATTTAATTAGAATTATACCTAATAAATGGCATAAACATGCAAGTATGAGAGTAGGAGTATCTGGTAAAGCAGTAGTTCAAAAATACATGGAACAATTTTATGATGGTCGTCGTCTTCGATTAAAAACATGGAATGGTAAATATATTCGTCCGAGAAAGAACAGCAAAAATGTTCAACAAGGTGGTAAAGGAAAAGAAGAAATATTTACTATATTAGCATTACCACAATATGGTCCAAATTGTATTGCATTATTTACATGGAATAGAAGATTCCTTAGACAACATACGAAAAAGAATCATTTTGGATCTACACTAGTAGACCAAACCAGTCAAAGAAAAAATTATAAGGATTTTCCAAATAATTGGAAATGGGAAAGATGGTTTGTTGAAGATGTTGGTAAAGGTCAAATTGCTTTAAGAGGTTATCACGATAGATATCTTCGTGCTCATTCAAATAATTGGATGGATAATTCTTCAAAAATTGCAAAAGGAATCAAAATACCATTGGGTTGGAGTTGGGAAAGATTTACTCCTAAATTTATTGAAACTAAAACTATTGAAACTAAAACTATTAAAACTAAAACTATTAAAACTAAAACTACTAAATCAGTATCAAAATATATGGAAGCATTTAAAGATGGAACAAAAATACGACTAAAAAGGGGAGATAAATATATTCGAATGTTTAGCAATGGTAAGGTAGGTCAAGGTGGAGCAGGAAAAGAAGAAATATTTACTGTAAAAGCATTACCACAATTTGGAGACAATTGTGTTGCATTATTTGGATGGACTAATAAATTTTTAAATATACAAGGTAATAAAAAAACAGTATCTCAATCACCTCAAAGAAATAGTTATAAAGATTTACCATCTAATTGGGGTGCCGAAAGATGGTTTATTGAAGATGTTGGTAAAGGTCAAATTGCTTTAAGATCCAATGTCAATACTTATCTTTTTGCAGGTAATGGAGAAGTGAAATCTAATGGTATTGTTATAGCGAAAGGAAAAACAATTCCAAATAAATGGCAGTGGGAAAGATTTACAGCTGTTGTGGTTTAATCAGTACCAAAACATATGGAAAAATTAAAGAATGGTACTCGTATTTGTATAGAAACAGCTCATAATAAATATATTCGTATGTTAAAGGCTAGAACTGTTACTGGTATCTTTACTTAACTTTATTCAAGTCGTTTTTACTCAAAAACTATTTAAATAAAGACTCTTATATACATATATGTAAAAATGTATGTATCACAACAAGAAGCATGTAAAGTTTTCGGAGTTGTTACTTCGACGCTTAGACGTTGGGATAAACAAAATAAAATTAAAACTATTAGTGCAAGAAATATTCTATTAAAAGAATTGGCTGATTACGAGTCAAAAAACTACTCAAAATTTATCATAGATAAATTTTGAGTAAGGTTAATATAATGGAAAGATTTAAACTTTAATTTATTTTTCTAGAAATAAATATATATTATATCGTAATATATCAAATAATTATATTTTCATATAATATATATACTAAATGCTGAATTTAACAAAATTTCAGTACGAAAAAAAGTATCGTCAATTATATAATCCAATAAATTCATTACTTTTTCAGAATAGTGATAAAAATTCAAATATTATTGAACAAGCAAATGAATTTAAAGAAAAAAATATTCAAAAGCCATTGAATAAAACGTTATACATAACTCATAAACATTTACACAATATAAAGAATCCAGTACAAAGAAATAATTCAGAACAAAAACAGAATATAGTTAAAAATGAAAATAATATTGTATCTAATACAGAAGATATAATAAAATTATTAACTAAATTAAAAAAAGAATCTGTCGAAAGACGCAAAGTTTTATCATCAATAGCTAATGCTGCAACTTTTCAACAAGTTGATTCTGTTAATGAAATTGCAAAAAATTTAGAACAAAAGGTTCAACTTTCAATTAATCAACAGAAAAATATTTCACCAATAGTAAATGGTCAAAAGTCTGAATTATCAGAATTAAAAAATATTCTTTTATCTCACACAAATATGATTCAAAATTTAGGAAAAAAAATCAATCAATCTAAACCAAATGAAGCAATCGAAATTCAAAAATATAAAGTGGTAATGAATAAATATCAGGATTTATTCAATAAATATAAAAATTTATATACAAAACAATTAACTGTTTATACAAAATTACAAAATACATGCGTAAAACAAAAACAAGTAACACAAATTGCACAAAAAGCATTACAAAAACAAAAACAAGTAGAACAAGTAGCACAACAAGTAGAACAAGTAGCACAACAAGTAGAACAAGTAGAACAAGTAGCACAACAAGTAGAACAAGTAGCACAAAAAGCATTACAAAAACAAGTAACACAAATTGCACAAAAAGCATTACAAAAACAATCTACTGAAAGTGTTGTTAAAAAAAGAAGCAAAGATGATAGTATGTCAGGACCTAAATATATGGAGCAATTTAGAAATGGACGAAAAATACGATTAAAAACTTGGAATAATAAATATTTACAGATGCATAAAAATGGTAAAGATGTAAAACAAAGTAGTTATGCTGGTTCTTGGGAGATATTGACAGTAAAAAGATTAGGTCCAACTGTGATAGCATTATACGGATTACATAAGAGATTCCTCAAAGCAAATAAAAAAATAATTGATCAATCTAAGAAAATAGCAAATTATAATTCATTTCCAAAAACATGGGTCGTAGAAAGATTTGTGATAGAAGATGTTGGTGGAGGTAAAATTGCTTTAAGAACAAGTAGAGATACTTATCTTCGCGCTAATAAAAATGGTGTAATAGATCATTCTCCGAAAGTAAAAGGGGCAACAATTCCAAAGGGTTGGGCTTGGGAACATTTTACGCCTATATTTATTGATCCACCAACAAAACCTGGATGTTATATATATAAAAATGATTCTTGTCCAAAAAGAACCTTAAATACACAAGGTAAATGGCATCGTGATACATGGGGTGAAAAATATAAATGGGCTGGAGGAAATGAAGTAGTTTGTAAAAAACGTTCGGTTGATTATAACAATTGGTGTGGATTGAAAGATTATAAGTATAAATTTAATGAATTAAAATATATGGAAGATTTTACAAATGGTCGAAAACTTCGATTAAAGCTTTGGAATAATAAATATATTCGTATGATGGGTAATGGTAAAGATGTTTATCAAGGTGGGGTAGGTGTAGAAGAAATATTTACTATAAAAAGATTAGGTACAAACACTATAGCATTATATGGACATACTGGAAGATATCTCAGGGCAAATAGACACAGAATTGATCAATCTGGTAAAAGACGAAATTATAATTCATATCCAAGAAAATGGAGATGGGAAAAATTTATTGTAGAAGATGTTGGTGGAGGTAAGATTGCTTTAAGAACATATCACAATACATATCTCCGTGCTCATGCAAATGGTGTAATGGATCATTCTCCAAAAATGAAAAAAGGAAATCCAGTACCAAATGGTTGGGTTTGGGAAAAATTTATGCCAGTATTTATTAGTCCAAATGCAAAAAGTATAAGTGTAGAAAAATCTATTAGTAAATTTCTAAAACATATAGAGAAATTTAAAAATGGACGAGTACTTTGATTAAAAACTTGGAATTGAAATATCAAACAATATGATAAATATAAAAATAATTTAATTTAATGATAAATATTCTTGAATTACAATTTTTTATTAATAAAATTTTTATTAATAAAAAATTAAAACTGAATATAAAATATAGATTTAAAAATTAAAGATAAATATAAAGATAATATTAATATGAATACTAATAATAAAATGCTTCAATCTGTGTGTGAAAAAATATTCCAAATTGTTTCAAAAAACGATGGAAAAGTTGATAGAGCCAGTTTTATGCATTGTCTTGAAAATCGCGGAATTTTACAGGATGACCCTCGTATTGCTGAATTTCTTAAAAAAATAAAACAATATCAAAGTAAACAACAGTGTCAGTTAGATAAAAAAAATTTTATTGATTGTATTTCGGAAAATATATCGATTATTGAAAGTACTTTTACTGAAAGTAATGTAATCCCGAATTTTCCTGAATTTTCAAGTGATTTACTTACGATTTATAAAGAATGTAAGGCAAATAATTCTGGTAAAATGGCTGATTATATTCCTCAATTGGCTAAACAAAATCCAGACCATTTTGGATTATCTGTATGTACTATAAGTGGTCAAAGATTGAATATTGGAGATACAAGTGTTAAATTTTGTGTTCAGTCATGTTGTAAACCATTAAATTATTGTTTAGCTTTAGAAGAACATGATAAAGAATATGTTCATAAACATGTTGGGAGAGAACCAAGTGGCTCTGTATTTAATGCTTTAAAATTAAATACAAAGGGTTTACCACATAATCCACTTATTAATGCCGGAGCTATTATGACTTGTTCGTTAATTAAAAGAAAAGAAGCTGCTGCTGATAGATTTGATTATGTAACGGAAATGTGGGAAAAAATGGCTGGTAATTTTGAATTAGGATATAGTAATTCTGTTTATCTTTCTGAGAGAATGACTGCTGATAGAAATTTTGCTTTAGCGTATTTTATGAATGAAAATAATGCTTTTCCGAAAGATACAAATATTTTAGATATATTAGAATTTTATTTTCAATGTTGTTCATTAAAAATAGATACTAATGCTTTATCTATTGTAGCTGCTACACTAGCTAATGGTGGTGTTTGTCCTTTAACTGGTGAGCAGGTTCTTTCTCCTCAAACTGTAAAACATTGTCTATCTATGATGTATAGTTGTGGTATGTATGATTATAGTGGAGAATTTGCTTTTAAAATTGGTCTTCCAGCTAAATCAGGTGTTGCTGGTGGAGTTTTTGTAGTTATTCCAAATGTAATGGGAATTTGTACATATTCGCCTCGTTTAGACCAATATGGAAATAGTATTCGTGGAGTTGATTTTTTTACAAAATTAACAAAAGTATTTAATTTTCATAATTTCGATAATTTAAAAAATACAGACGATGCGAAAAAAGATCCAAGAGAAAAAAGAAACCAAGAAGAAATTACAGCTGAAGAAATTATTAAATATTCTAGTTTGGGAGATGTTAGTGCTCTTAAACGACTTAGTATTACAAATGGTAATTTCTCTAATGGTGATTATGATAATAGAACTCCTCTTCACCTCGCTTCTTCAAATGGTCATTTGAATGTTGTTAAATATTTAATTGGACAAGGAGGTGTTAAAAACATTAATCCTGTGGATAGATGGGGAGGTACTCCTCTGGATGACTCTAATCGCGAAAGACATGTTGAAGTATCTAAATTTTTAATGACAAAAGGTGGAGTTTCAAATTCTGACAAGAAACAATAAATTTATATAAATAAATTTGAAATTGATTCGCCTGATATAATTCTTTCAATTACTTGTTTCATTAAATCTGATATATCAAAAACACATAATTTATCTATGTTTTTTTGATTGTCATCTTGCGGCAGTGTATTACTTACTATTATTTTTGATATTTGTTCGCATGAATTTATTCGTTTAATAGCTGGACCGGATAATATTCCATGTGTTACACAACAAATAACTTCTTTTGCACCATTTTCTATAAGTAAAGAACAACATTTTAATAAAGTTCCACATGTATCGCACATATCATCCAAAATTATTATTATTTTGTCTTTAATTTTATCTAAATTTCCTACTATCATCATATTATCAACGGTATTCGATAGTTTATAACTTCTTTCTTTATGTATAAAGAGAGTGTTTAACTTCATACAAGAAGCAAATTTTAAAGTTCGTTTTATAGAACCAGCATCTGGTGATGCTAATAAATATTTTTCTTGAATTTCTTCTATTGTCATATCATGAAATATATGTTCTCTAAAATATTTAGCCACTAATGAAACTGAATAAATATTATCAACTGGAATATTAAAAAAACCTTGAATTTGAGGCGTGTGTAAATCCATTACAATTATTCTATTTATTCCAGCATTCTCTAATAAATTAGCTATCAAACTGGCTGTTATTGGTTCTCGCGGACCACTTTTTTTATCCTGTCTAGCATATGGATAACAAGGCATTATTAAAGTTAATGTTTTGGCCATTGATCTTTTACAAGCATCTATAATAATCAGTGTTTCCATTAAATAATCATTTACAGAATAATTTGTATTCATATTGTATGAACCAGTTTGAATTATAAAAATATCTTGATTTCGAATACTTTCCATTATTTCTACTCGAATTTCAGAATTACTAAATTTCTCAATTATACAATTACATAACGGAACGCCTAATTTATCTGCTATTTTTTTTGATAATTTCGGATGTGATGTTCCAGATATAAGTTTAATATTATTCATAGATATTACACAACTATGAATAATATTTAATATTATAAACTTATTTAATTTATTTTATTTTATTATATTAAATTAAATAAATTTAATAAATTTATAATTTGATTTTTCGTTATATTTATATATTATAATATAAATAATATTATATAAATAATATGCAAAAAATTACACATCTTTCTTTATGCTCCACCAATAGTAGAGTAATTAAAGTAATTTTCTGTTATATTAACCATTACATTAATTTTGTCTCCAAGAATTAGAACACTCGACGCACGTGATGAAATTTGTCATTCCTTCATCGGCACTGCGGATTTGAACAGATACGTATGTACATTTTCTTGATTTACATTTAGGACACTTAAATTGATCCGTTGTTGCTTGTAATGATAAATCAACAACTTCTTTATCTAAAATTTCTTGTTTTTTAATATAATGTTTCCATCGCTTTGGATGTAAATCAACTGGTTTCATATTAACCAAACATTCAGGTGAAATTTTTTTTGATTTAATTTTATCTAGTAATTGATTATTTTTTATATATTGACTGTTATTATTTAAATTTGATACAATTGAATATACTTTTGGTTTATATATTCTTAAAAAAAAATGATTACTAAATTTAGGAGATATTCCTTTATAATTAGCATATTTAATAGAATATTTATATATTTCATTTTCGATTTCTTCGGAAATAGAAATATCATTAACATATACATTTATCGTATTTTTTGAAAAATTTCTAATATCATTTTCTATTATTATTGGAAGACAAATTTTTTTATTATTTTTATTTGACATTTAAATTTATATGTTTTATAACTTAAATAATTTATTCTATTTTATATTTAATTTAATTTAATTACGAATAAATAAACAAAAATATATATGTAATATTTATTATTTTTGTTTATTTATTATCGAATATTATTATTTTTGTAAATCATAATAAAAATAATATTAAAAAATAAAAAATTGATTATTACTTTATATGATAAATAATAATGAATTATATTAAAGATATTTCAAAAATTCGGAAATTAAACAATACCTGTGCTGATTGTAATTCTGTTAATCCTTCTTGGGCATCTGTTAATATTGGAATATTAATATGTTTAAGATGTTGTGTTTTTCATAGAGGGCTTGGAGTACATATTTCAAGAGTTAAATCAACTACATTAGATAACTGGAATTCAAAGCATATTACTACTTTAAAACAAAATGGTAATATTAAAATTAATAAAATATATGAAGCAAAATTAAAAAAAAATTTAAAACCAAATAGTAAAACATCTGAAATAGAATTAAATGAATTTATTATAAATAAATATGATAAAAAATTCTATTATTCAAAATCAGTTGAAAGAAAATTATTTCAAGAAAAAGAAAAAATTTATCGGCAAACTAAAAGAAAACACTTTTCTGATAAAAACAAAAATAAGACTATTACGAAAACAAATATACCAAATACTTCAAATACACCAAATGATAATAAAAATAAAATAGAGGATTTAATTGATTTTGATTCATTAGTTATTTCAAATAAAACAAAATCGCAAGATAATGAAAATTTTTGGACAACTTTCGACGATTCAAAAGATATATTAAATGATTCAAAAGATATATTAAATGATTTAAAAAATATATTTTATGATAAAAATCCAGAAGAAGAAAATAAACAAAGCAATGAATATGATAATTCTAAACAAAATACGTATGAATTAAATTATAATAATCAAGGAGAAATACAGCCAAATTTATATAGACAAAATCCTTATACTGTACAACAGTATCAAAATATTAATCCTTATACTGTACAACAGTATCAAAATATTAATCCGCAATATACATATCCAAGTACCTTAAATACAAATAATCAAAATATTAATCCGCAATATACATATCCAAGTACCTTAAATACAA
>Ga0208879_1002808_pt1 | contig 14872 bp, 10 predicted proteins | sample Knorr_S15_td_Bot_FD_185605 | JGI IMG/M metagenome (GOLD analysis project Ga0208879, IMG submission 185605) | Marine microbial communities from Southern Atlantic Ocean transect - Knorr_S15_td_Bottom_ad_5009_LV_A (SPAdes) (version 2) | ecosystem: Environmental > Aquatic > Marine > Oceanic | place... | reverse complement strand
GAGATCGATCACCTGCAGGCCGCGCAGTGTGTTGAAGAAATAAAGCGTGTCGTTGTGGATGCTCCAGATGTCCGACTCGACGACATCGCGAGTGGCATCACCGGAATCTTTGCTGGCATCCTCGGCATCGGCCACAGAATCGAATTCGTTTCCGCGACCAGGAGGAGCTCCTCCATCCGCCACAAGTAGTCCTCCGCTATCATCCTTTTGGCCGCTGAAATCCGTCGTGCCCTTGTAAAACACAGCCGATAGTTCCTCGTTGTCGTCGCCACGGACGCGAAGGATTTCGTTCGCCTTCGTGTAAGCGATCCGGAACACCAGCAACCCGCCGGTGCCGTCCACCCGCTTGATCGCTCGCGGCGCCCAGTTGCCGCTGCCCAAGCGGGAGCGTCCCTCCAGCGTGACTTTCGTGATGCCCTTGGGCACGCGAACCGTGACCACCACCTCGCTGACTTCCAACTGAATGCTGATGATCTCCGGTAGGTTATCCTCCGGCCCGGCCAACCCGTTGGAAACCGGAACCACACCCGGCATGCCGAAAAGCAACCCGGAAACCAACGCCAACGCCGGAATCCCCCGGCACAACGACTTGAAGTGATACAAACGTTTCATAATAAAAATCCGTTGAAAAAGCCCGTCCCCGTAAAGAGAAGGGCAAAGACCAGACACCCGCTTGGCCAAGGCGTCAAGGCGTGGAATGACCGGCGAATTGTGACTATCCCTGCTGAATGATGTGTATTTGCTCATTTTTAGTGTCTTTTGAAAGTGAAGCAACTCATTGATTTTAACTGTTATTTATCGAAATAAAGGTCGATAACTCGAACGGAAGTAAACCTATCAACTGATTGATTGGTTTGTCAACCTGTTTTTTGCGTTTGTTTTCGCGGCGATTTTCTCTCCGCTCCAAGGGGCCAGCCGCGCCCGCTTTTGGCGGGCGCGGCCTGCGTTTTCTGGTGTGTTCTCTACTGTTAACATGCCCCAAAAAGCTAATCCCATCGCTGCCATTTTAATCTCCAGCCGCAATCCGGAGGCTGAGCAGCCCAAGCTTCCCGTCATCTAGCTCATTCACGTGGGCTTGGGCCAGCACCGTTTCCCCGGTCTTCGTCGTGGCAAGCAGTTCGACGAAATAGGATGTGGAGGTCGTAGCATCGGCTTGGGTGACAGCGACGATTCGGTTCAGTTTCAACCCTGCTTCAGTCGCCGGCTTCTGGCCAAGGACGAACTTGGCCAAGCGCTTGGCCAAGGGGGAATCCGGCTTCACAAGGCTCAACTCGACTTGTTTCGGCATCACGAACGGAGCAGTCGCGTCACCGGCTTCGGGCGGGGTGCCGGACTCGAGCGGGATGACCGTGACGCCCAGTTCCGTCTGCGTGAATGCCGTGAGCACTTCACTTTGGTTTGTCTCCAAGTCCGTCCCCACTTCGACAAACACCGTCGCCGTCTCGCCTTCCGGCGTCGCCAGGCTCAAGACCAAATGATCCATCGCCGCGCCTGTCTTGTTGCTGGAAATCACTTCAACCAGTGACCAGTTTTTTCCGGTGCGCTCATTCAGGTCGGCCAGCGCAAACTGTGCGGACGTGGCGGACCGATCCGCATCGGGAGCATTCGGCGCAAGGGCCATGCCGTCATCCAACCCGGCCAGCCCAGTGCGACGAAGCATCTCCCACCGGTCGTCCACGTTCAGTTTCGTCACGAAATGCGTTTTTTGAACACCGGCCTCGGCGAGTTCGGCGTAAACCGAAACCGGCTGTTGCTGTTCATTGTTGCCGCGCAACTCAACCAGATATTGGGGGCCGAAAATAGGCGGCAACAACAGGACGACAGATTCCACGGTCGCCCCCGTGACGTTTCGCCCATCGATGTTTAACCGCGCCAGCACGGTCTTGGCCAAGTCTTGTGCCAGTTTGCTGCCGGGATCGACTGGCTTGCCTCCGCTGAAATCGAACACGCCCGGCGAAGCCAACTCCTTCGGGGTCAATTGAATCCGGTAATACAGCACGCTTGGCCTTGTTTCGCGGGAGTCGATCCACTCGACGGTTTCCCCCTCGCCGTCGAGGCTCCCGACTGTTTTCCAGTTGGCCAAGTCGGTTGAGTCCTGCACCGACAAGGTGTAATTGTTCGCCCCGAAAAACCGGATCTTCAGCGGCGCATCCGGCTCCGGGCCGAGGAATATCGGCGGGAGTGCAAAGATCGGCGGGAGGCCGCCCACCACGGAGTCGCCGGGGTTCACATGAATCAAAAACCGCTCGGTCGAGGCGGCGACAATCGGGCGCTTGGCCAACCCAGGTTGGCGAACGATGCTCAGCTCGTAGCCGGACTGGTCCGCCTTGGCTTGGAGCGGCTCGGCCAGATAAACCAGCGTGTGCCCGGTGGTCTCGTTGCGCTGCACGCGAAACAATTCCCTGTCCACTCCCGCAAGTGAAATCTCCGCGCCGGTGCTGTCGGAGAACACCACGCCGTGCGGCATCCACGAGTCGAGGTTCAACCCATTCCCGACCGGGTCGGACGGATCGTAAAAAGCATCCCTCGGAATCTGGATGGAATACTCGACAAGTGTCTCGGGCAAAAAGTCGGGCGAGTCGGCGGTTGGTTTGAGCGTCAGCCGATGCCCCGTGTCCCCCGCTGTCAGGATGATCGCCCCCTCCTGCCCCTTGGCCAAGGTGTACTTGCGGGAAACAAGATCAACCGCAGACGCAACACCGACCTCCGACAGGGAGCGAAACCGGATCGTGTTATCAGCGGGATCGATCGACCAGACGCCGTGGCCGTGGCCGGTCACGGATGTCAGCAACGGGTAGTCCGAATAGAACCGGCCCTCCGGCGAGATGTACAGGATGACTTCCCAGCCGTGGGAGTTGGTTCCTTTCCAAACTGCCGTTTCCTCGAAAAACTGGCCCTTGGCCAAGCCGGGAAACAAGCACAAGAGGGCAATGACGATGCCCAGTGCCCTTCGACTTTGTCGGATTAAAAACATGATTCCACGCTCATACTTATTGGATTTGCTCACCTTCTCCCGCTGGCGCAAAGGCTCACGGAAAGCGGCCAGTTGCTGAAATCTATCAACTGATTGATTCGTGTCAATGGATTTTCGAGATTATTTTTGAAAAAAAATGTGACATTTCGGCTTTTTTCAGTTAGTCAGTTGACTGCTTTTTGAATGGCTGACAAAAGTAACGACCTGAAAAAGGGTGAAAAAACCCGCATTTTGCTGCTGAACACCGCCGAGAGGTTGTTTGGCCAAAACGGCGTGACGGCCACGTCGTTGCGTGAAGTGATGAAAGTGGCGGACGTCAATATGGCCATGGTTCATTACTATTTCAAAAACAAGGACGGCCTTCTCGACGCCATTCTGGAGCGGCGGCTCGTGCCGATCAACCAAGCCCGGTTGAATCTGCTCGGGCAATATTCTCTCAAAGCTGATGGCCAGCCGCTTGGCATGGACGACATCATCAAGGCGTACGTCGAGCCGTTCATCCGGCTTCGCGACAACGCCGACGAGGGGGGCGCCGATTTTCTCAAACTCTTCGCTTGGCTGCGGATGGAGCCGAATTTCGCCTACCATCAATTGATGAAAAAACACCTCGGCGATTCCTTGACGGCGTTCCAAAAGGAACTCAAGCGGTCGCTCCCGGATAAGACAGACGAGGAACTCAACTGGAAGTGGGCGTTCCTCGGCGGGACGGTGGTGATGACGATCACGCTGATGGACCAGATCGACTGGTTCAACGACAAGGGAGACATGGGCGGCAGCGCCGACTGGATCATCAAGAATCTGGTCAACTACACTTCGGCTGGGTTTCAATCCAGCTTCATTCCCGAACCAACCCTGCGGCCAAGCGCTTGACTGGTCGAGGCGTGCTGCCTCTCGGCGCTCATCCTTTGCGGACGGCTGGGGACAGCCATCCCTACCCGGCCAAGCGGCGCGTCAACTGGCGAGTTTGATGAGGTATTTTTGGATGCGATCTCTCTCCCCGAGGTGCCTGTTTTTCTGGTAAATCTGGTGAAGATTTGAGCAGATGCGCATCAGAACCCGCCTCGGGGTCGTCGTGGAAAGAAAGCCCGAATCCAACCCGTACCCGCACTGCTTGAGCCGGGTGGCGCAATCGGAGTGGGTCAAAAAATTGCCCCCGTTGAATGCGTCGATGTAAATGGTGAACGCCGGGGACTGCAGTCGCAGGATGAAATGGCCCGGCATCCCCACGCCGGTCACCGGAAGGCCAAGCCGGCGCGCGACAAAAAGGTACACGAGGCAAAGGCTGATCGGGTTGCCCAAGCGGCGGTCGATCACCCGGTTGAGATAGCTGTTCTGCGGATCGTAGTAGCTCGCCTTGTCGCCGCGAAACCGTTCCTTGCGATACAGGACACGGTTGATGGCCATCAGTGCGGCTGGCTTGCTTTGGCTTGGGTCGCAGACTTCGCGTGCCTGTTCCGCATAACCATCCAGCTGGGCCTCATAGGCTCCTTGGCCGAAACTGGGGAAAGCCGTCCGGATCAGGAGCCACACGCCTTTCTCAAGATTGAGTTGCTCTCCGCCGCGATTGCAAAAGGCGATGAACTCGCGGTCCGCCACGCTTCGTTCCAGTTGCGTGAGTATTTCCCAAGAATGCTTGCGGACGAGTCGATCCCCACTATCGAGACCGGCCTTCAGCCAGGGCTGGGCTTCGGCGCCGCAGTTGACCAAGGTCTGCCGGATAGCTTGAAACACCTCGGGATCGGGGTCGGACAGCAAGCGAACCAACGCTCCCTTTTCCTCCTCGGAAAGAGAGGCCAGCTCCAGCGGATTTGCCAACAGAGCCTTCATGACTTGGTCAGCCGGTATTTACGCACCCAAGCGCAGTGGAGGCAACCAAGAGTTATTCACAACACCCGGCGCAAGCCCTTCAATTTGCCGTTAAAATGAAAACTCTTTTGACGCGTACCCACAATTTGGCTTATCTGTCCCTGTCCGCTTAGGACGCCCGGCTTGGCCAAGCGGCCAAGTTGGGTGATCAGAAATGAACATTGCAGGCATTATACCCGCCCGTTACGACTCCTCCCGGTTCCCCGGAAAGCCGCTGGAATTGCTGGCCGGAAAGCCGATTATCGAGCACGTCGTCGATCAGTGCCGCTTGGCCAAGCGGCTCAGCGAGGTGATCGTAGCCACCGACGACCAGCGGATCGCCGACGTGGCGGCCAAGTTTTGCCGGGTCGAGATGACCCGGGCCGATCACCCAAGCGGCTCCGACCGCGTGGCCGAGGTGACCAAGCGCTGTGAGTTCGACGCCGTCGTGAACGTGCAGGGCGACGAGCCGATGATCGACCCGGGTGTGATCGACCAAGTGGCCGCGTTGCTCGACGACCACGAAATGTCCACCGCCGCAGTGCCGATCGCCGACCCGTCGGAGTACGACAATCCCAACGCGGTGAAAGTCGTTGTCAATGCCGCCGGCCAAGCCTTATACTTCTCGCGGCGTACGATACCGTATTTGCGTGACGCCGCCGACGCACCCAGCGGGTCGCCGTTGGCGGCGTTTCCGTTTTTGAAGCACCTGGGCATTTACGGCTACCGCCGGGACACCCTGCTCCGGCTGGTCGAGATGCCGGTTTCCCCTCTCGAGCAGGCGGAGAAACTGGAGCAACTGCGGGCGCTGGAAAACGGCATCGCGATCGCCGTCACGGTGGTGGAACACGACAGCGTGGGCATCGACACCCCGGAAGACTTAGCACGGGTGCAGAAAATTTTGATGACAACACAGTGAAGTATATCTTCGTAACAGGCGGCGTGGTGAGTTCCCTCGGCAAGGGGCTGACGGCGGCCTCCATCGGCACCCTGCTGGAGAACCGGGGCCTCAAGGTCACGCTGCAAAAGTTCGATCCCTACCTGAATGTTGATCCCGGCACGATGAGCCCGTTCCAGCACGGCGAGGTGTACGTGCTCGACGACGGCGCGGAGACCGACCTCGACCTTGGCCACTACGAGCGCTTCACCGACGCAAAGCTGACCCGGTTCAACAACCTCACCAGCGGGCAGGTTTATCAGCGCGTGCTGGACAAGGAACGCCGGGGCGATTACCTCGGCAAAACCGTGCAAGTCATCCCGCACGTGACCGACGAAATCCAGAAACGCATCCGGGAGATCGGCGAAAAAACCGGGGTCGACGTGGTGATCACCGAGATCGGCGGCACCATCGGCGACATCGAGGGGCTGCCGTTCGTCGAGGCGATCCGGGAGTTCGCGCTTGGCCAAGGCCGGGAGAACGTCCTGTTTTTGCACGTCACGTTTGTTCCGTACATCAAGGCCGCCGGCGAGCTCAAGACCAAGCCGACCCAGCAGGGCGTGGCCAAGCTGCGCGAGATCGGCATCACGCCGGACATCCTTGTCTGCCGCTGTGAAAAGCCGCTGACCAAGGAGCACCGGCAAAAACTTTCGCTCTTCTGCAACGTGCCGTACGAGGCGGTGATCGAGGAGATGGACGTCGAGCACTCGATTTACGAAGTGCCGTTGATGCTGCAGCGCGAGGGGACGGACGCGCTCATCTGCAAGCAGCTTGGCCTCGATACCCCGCCGGCCGACATGGCGCATTGGCAGGACATCATCCGCACACTCATCAAGCCGCGCCACCAAGTGCGCATCGGAGTCGTGGGCAAATACGTCGAGCTGCAGGACGCCTACAAATCCGTCTACGAGGCGGTGATCCACGGCGGCATCGCCAACGACTGCGGCGTCGAGATTGCGCGGATCGACGCGGAGGACATCGAGGAAAACGGCGCCGCCAAGACGCTTGAGGGATGCAGCGGCATTCTGGTGCCGGGAGGGTTCGGCGAGCGCGGCACGGAGGGGAAAATCCTGGCCGCCCAATACGCCCGCGAAAACAACATCCCGTACCTCGGGCTTTGCCTTGGGATGCAGATCGCCACCATCGAGTTCGCCCGCAACGTGCTCAAGCTCGAGGGCGCTCACTCCACCGAGTTCGACCCCACCACCGCACACCCCGTTATCGCCCTGCTGGACGAACAGCAGAACGTCACCGACAAGGGCGGCACGATGCGCCTTGGCTCGCAACCCTGCAAACTCGAGCCCGGCTCGCTGGTGGCCAAGCTGTACGACAGCGAGGAAATTCACGAGCGGCACCGGCACCGGTACGAATTCAACAACACCTACCACGAGGCGTTCGAGACAGCCGGACTGACGTTCAGCGGCACGTCGCCGGACGGCAAACTGGTCGAGATTGTGGAGATTACCGGGCATCCGTTTTTCGTGGCCAGCCAGTTTCATCCCGAGTTCAAGAGTAAACCCAACAAGCCGCACCCGCTTTTTGAGGGATTCATCGCAGCATCCCATGCTTGCGATTCCGCTAAAATCACGTAGATTGTTTCTTTAACCAGATCCAGTAACTGGTTCACAATGGAAAATTTACCCCCTGTAATTCTTGCCTCCACCTCTCCGAGACGATCGGAGTTGCTCGCCTCGATGGAGATCGAGTTCGAGATCGTGCCCAGCCACGCGGAGGAAGTGATGGAAGCCACCGACTTCATCCCCGACCTCTGCGAAGCCAACGCCAAGGCCAAGGCCGAGCCGATCGCCGAGCTGCACCCGGAATGCTTGGTGATCGCCGCCGACACCATCGTTTACCTCGAGGACGAACTGTACGGCAAGCCGACCCACCTCGATGCGGCCGGCCGCATGTTGGCCAAGCTGCAAGGGCGCACACACCAAGTCTCGACCGGCGTCTCGCTGATTTATCACAACGATGAGATCAACAAGACGTTCTCGGTCATCACCAACGTCACCTTCCTGCCGCTCAACAAGGAGCAGATCGACGAGTACCTAGCCGGGATCGATCCGCTCGACAAGGCCGGCGGCTACGCCATCCAGCAAGACAAGCACAAGATCATCAAGCGCGTCTCCGGCTCGGTGTCGAACGTGGTCGGCCTGCCCGTCGAGCGCCTCAAGGAAGAGCTGAACCACCTGTTCGGCGAAAAAATCGAGGAGCAGTGGTAAGCTTGGCCACTGGGTTTTGAACCTTCCGGCAGCGTTCCTGTCCAACTCCTTCCTTGGCGCCTGTCGGATTGGGGATTATTCCCTGCCGACTCGGGCGTACAAAACCTTGGCCTTGCCACACAGGGCCACCCGACCCACATGCTGCGCAACCAACGACAAATCCAGACTAGCATCAACAAGGTGCTCGACGGCTTGGTGTTTGCGATCAGCCTTTGGCTGGCTCACGGGCTGCGCGCCGTGTTGCACTTCGAGGTGTTCGGAGGCACGGCTGACATCGCGCCGTTCGAGGGGGCGTACGTTTGGATCAGCGCCCTGCTCCTGTTCGTGGCTCCCTTCGTCCTAGACACCCAAGGCTTTTACTCGCGTTCCGCTTGGCCAAGCCGCGCCCAAACCATCTGGCCGCTGGTCAAGGCCTCTGTGTTCATCACTCTGCTCATCATCACCGTGATGTTCGCCTTCAAGATTCAGCTCACCCGCTCGGTGATCCTGATTTTTGCCGTGCTCAGCATCGTACTCGCCTGGGCCAAGGAGGAAGGCTCGCTTCGTTGGCAGCGCCGACGCCTGACCAGCACCGACTCGCAGACACGGATCATCCTGCTCGGCTCCCCGGCGGAAATGCAGAACATGCTCGGCCGCATCGACGACACCGACGACACGAGCTACCGCGTCGTGCTGCAGTTCAACATCGACCGCGAACCGATCGACAGCCTCCTGCGCCAGATGCACGAACACTCCGCCAACGTCGTCCTCATCAACGCCGGCCACACCAAGTTCGACAAGATCGAGCAGGTCATCAACGCCTGCGAACTCGAGGGCGTCGAGGTGTGGCTTGCCGCCGATTTTTTCAACACCCAGATCGCCCGCACCGCTGTCGACGATTTTCACGGCGTCCCGCTGCTGGTGTTTCACTCCGCGCCAGCCGCCTCGCTGCAGGGCTTGGCCAAGCAGGTCATCGACTTCGCCGGTGCGCTGGCCATGCTCGTGCTGCTCTCGCCGGTGTTGCTGCTGTGCGCCCTCAGCGTGAAGATCACCTCGCCCGGCCCGGTCCTGTTCCGCCAAAAACGCAGCGGCATCAACGGCCGCCCGTTCACCATGTACAAATTTCGCTCGATGGGCACCAACGCCGAGCAGCGCAAGCACGAGCTGGCCGCGATGAACGAGATGAGCGGCCCGGTTTTCAAAGTCGCCAACGACCCCCGCATCACGCCGATCGGCCGGTTCCTGCGGCGGTTCAGCCTCGACGAGCTGCCCCAGTTGTTCAACGTCCTCAAGGGTGCCATGAGCCTCGTCGGCCCGAGGCCGCTGCCGGTGGACGAGACCAGGCGCTTCGAGGATCTCGCCCACCGCCGCCGCCTCAGCGTCAAGCCGGGCCTCACCTGTCTCTGGCAGATCAGCGGCCGAAACGAGGTCAAAGAATTCTCCGACTGGGTGCGCCTCGACCTCGAGTACATCGACAACTGGTCGCTCTGGCTCGACATCAAGATCCTCTTCCGCACCGTCCCGGTCGTTTTCATCGGCACCGGCGCGAAGTGAATCCGCGCACCTTTGCGCTTTCACGCACGGGCCGCCTCTGATAAATAGTGTACCCGTTCAAGGGCATGGAACTTTTATTCATCGGTTTTGCGGCAGGATTCGCCCACGTGATCAGCGGGGCGGACCACTTGGCCGCGCTGGCGCCCTTCGCCGCACGCCGCGAATCGCACGCCACATGGCGGCTCGGCCTCCACTGGGGCCTTGGCCATGCCGGTGGTGTCGCGCTGATCGGCCTGCTCGTTTGGCTGCTCAAGGGCACTGCTGCCGTCGAGTGGCTTTCCAGCGGCGCGGAGCAACTCGTCGGCGTGATGCTGATCGCCGTCGGCGCGCTGGGCATTCGCTCCCTGTTGCGGCACCGCGTCCACACCCACGAACACGATCACTTCGGCATTCGGCACTCGCACATCCACGCGCACCTTGGCCAAGCGCACTCTCGCTCCAGCCACAAACACTCGCACGCCGCGCTGGGCATCGGACTGCTGCACGGCACCGCCGGAGGCACGCACCTCTGGGTGGTGCTGCCGACCCTCGCCATCGCCAGCTTCGCCGGCGTCGCCCTCTACCTCGCCGCCTACGCCTTGGCCACCGTCGCGGCGATGACGCTTTTTTCCGCCGGCCTCGGCCGCTTGGCCAAGCGCTTGGCGAACGGCAGCCCGCAGCTTGGCCACGGCTTCGGCCTAGCCTGCTGCACCGCCTCAATGTTCATCGGTGGCTACTGGTTGTTTGCCGGTTAGCCCGGCGGCAACAGCGCGCGAGTCATGTCCAAGCTGATCCACCAAGCCATCGACTCGCTGCTCAAGGGAACTTCCCGCTCCTTTTACCTGACCCTCAAGGCGCTCCCGTCGCGCATCCGGCCGCAGATCGGCCTCGGCTACCTCCTCGCCCGCATCGCCGACACCATCGCCGACTCGAAAGGCGGCCCCACCGACCAGCGACTGCTCGCGCTCGAGCAATTCAACGAGCGTATCCAAGGCCGCACCAGCACGCTGCCCAACCTCGCGATCCTCGCCCGGCTTCAGCGCGATCCCGCCGAGGCGCAACTGCTCGAGAACGCCGCCGCGCCGGTCAGCTATCTCGAGCAGTTTTCCGACGCCGATCGGCGGCGCATCCGCCAAGTGCTCGACACGATCACCGGCGGGCAGGCGCTCGACCTCCAGCGCTTCGCCTACGCCACTGGCGACACGATCATCCCGCTGGCGCGCGAGGAGGAACTGGACGACTACACCTACCGCGTCGCCGGTTGTGTCGGCGAATTCTGGACGCACCTCTCGCTCGCGCACCTTTTCGAGGCCGACGCCGCCACCGAGGCGCGATTGCTCGAGACCGGCGTGCGCTTCGGCAAGGGGCTGCAAATGGTCAACATCCTTCGCGACATCCCGGCCGACCTGCGCGCCGGCCGCTGCTACCTGCCCAGTGCCGTGCTGGCCGAGCACGACCTCACGCCGCGCGACCTGCTCGCGCCGAAAACCATCGACCGGTTCCGCCCCGTTTACGACAGCTACCTCGACAAGGCCGCCGCGCACCTCGACGGAGCCGTCGACTACATCGGCCTGCTGCCGTACCGGCAATTCCGGCTGCGCGCCGCCAGCATGTTACCGGTGCTCATCGGACTTCGGACGCTCGCCCTGTTGCGCAGCCAAAACGTGCTCGACGCCGAACACCGCATCAAGGTCAGCCGCCCCGAGATTAGGCAGTTGACCCGTCAAACCGCCCTCGCCGTGCCGTCGCGGCGGCGCAGCCAAAAACTGCTCGACGCCCAACGCCATGCCTGACGAAACACCACGCCAAGCGATGCTGCTGCTGGCGGCGGCTTGCCTGCTCGCCGGTTGCGGCGGCGACCCGGCGGCCAAGCTCGGTTTCCACGAAATCAACGAGCGCCGGTTTTTCGTCAACAGCCTCGGCATGCAGTTCGTCCAGTTGCCCGGCGGCGACGCGTGGCTCGGCGTTTGGGAAACCCGCGTCGCCGACTACGCCGCCTTTGCCAGCGCAACAACCAACGGCTGGCAAGCCGCTTGGTTTCAGAACACCGACCGCCATCCCGCCGTCAACGTCCAATGGGAAGACGCCCAAGCCTTCTGCGCGTGGCTCAGCCAACGCGAACGTGCGAGTGGCCTGCTCGCCGACGACGAAGGCTACCGCCTCCCGACCTCAAGCGAATGGACCGCCGCGAGCGGCAATATCCGGGAGGGGCGAGTTCCACCTCGCCCCAAAACCGACAGCGCCAATTTCGCCGAAAAACTGGACACCGATAATTTTGCCCGCACCAGCCCGGTCGGCTCGTTCCCCGGCAACGCGCTTGGCCTGCACGACCTGCGGGGCAACGTCTGGGAATGGTGCACCGCTTGGCCAAGCGAGGAGGGCATCGGCCGCATCCTGCGCGGCGGCGGCTGGCGGGACGACATCCCCGATCTGCTCGCCACTGACCGAGAACTCATCGTCACCCCGAAGGTGGCGACCGAGGATTACGGCTTCCGCTGCATCCTCGTTCTCAAGCGCCCCGGCGAACCGCACTAAAACAGGTCGCTCAAAATACGCGGCAGCGTCTTGGAGTGCGGTTCTCTGCACCGCTTTTTTTAAACGCAGAGAGCGCGGAGGCGCGGAGGGCCGCAGAGAAAACAGGGGGCACGGATGATCCCGAAAAACCCGCGACCCAACCGAAAAATGAAAACTCACCACTCCAAAGCGGCGGGGACAGCCGCACTCCAAGACGCTGCCGCGACACCTCACACTCTCTCTGCGGCCCTCTGCGTCTCTGTGTCCTCTGCGTTTAACCCGCCCGGGGTAACTCGTGATGGGCGCCCTCGATGCGAGTTTTTATTCACAAATCGGGAATCTCGCTTGGGAGGGTTTCCGTTGTCCCGTACATTGGCCGCAGGGCAGTAGCACTCCCCTCTGAAAAAATTTTGAAAAACGACAACGATTGTTTGACGCAGCATCCGGATCGGTTTGTGGAACGGCACATCGGCCCGCGACCGGACGACATTGCAGCGATGCTCGCGGCGCTTGGCCACGAGTCGCTCGACGCGATGATCGACGCCGGCACGCCGAGCAGCATCCGCCTCGCCGAGCCGATCGAACTCCCCGCCGCCCAAAGCGAGACCGAGGCGCTCCAGTCGCTCCGCAGCTTGGCCGGCGAAAACCAGGTTTGGCGCTCGTTTATCGGCATGGGCTACCACGACTGCATCACCCCGCCGGTCATCCAGCGCAACCTGCTCGAGAACCCCGGCTGGTACACGCAGTACACGCCGTACCAAGCCGAGATTTCGCAGGGGCGACTCGAGGCGCTGCTCAATTTTCAAACGATGGTCTGCGACCTCGCTGGCATGGAGATCGCCAACGCCTCGCTGCTCGACGAGGCCACCGCCGCCGCCGAGGCGGTCACGATGTGCCGCAACATCCAGTCACGAAACAAGGCCAATGCCGTGTTCGTCTCGGACGACTGCCATCCGCAAACCGTCGCCGTTCTCCGCACACGCGCCGAGGCGATCGGCATCGGGATCGTCACCGGCGACCCGGCGGAGTTCGACTTCAGCACGCCGGTGTTCGCCGTGGTGCTGCAATACCCGGCCACCGATGGCACGCTGGCTGACCCAAGCGCGTTCATCAGCCAAGCGCACGACAACAATGCGCTGGCCATCGTCGCGACCGACCTGCTGGCGCTCACGCAGATCAAACCGCCCGGCGAACTCGGCGCGGATGTTGCCGTTGGCAGCGCGCAGCGGTTCGGCGTGCCGATGGGTTACGGCGGGCCGCACGCGGCGTTCATCGCCACGCGGGACAAGCACAAGCGGCGGCTGCCGGGCCGGATCGTCGGCGTGTCAAAGGACGCGAGCGGCCGCCCTGCCCTGCGGTTGGCGTTGCAGACACGCGAGCAGCACATCCGCCGCGACAAGGCGACGAGCAACATCTGCACGGCGCAGGCGTTGCTGGCCAACATCGCCTCGATGTTCGCCGTGTATCATGGACCGGACGGGCTGCGGCGGATCGGCGGACGCGTCCACGCCCAGGCGAAGGCGTTGGCCAACGGCTTGCGGCAGCTTGGCCAAACGGTGGAGTCGGAACATTTTTTTGACACGATCACCGTCGCGCTTGGCCAAGCGGCGGACGGCGTGATCGCCGAGGCGGAGAAACGGCGAATCAATCTCCGGCAACTCGGCGGCGGGCGTGTCGGCATCGCGCTCGACGAGACGGTGACGGCAGCCGACTTGGCCGACTTGCTGGCGGTTTTCAACGGCGGCCAAGCGGCGGGCTTTGACCTGGCCGTCGGCGAGAGCGTTGCCATTCCCGAGCCGCTGCGGCGCACTTCAAATTTTCTCACGCACCCGATTTTTAACCGGCACCACTCGGAGACGGAGATGCTGCGCTACCTCAAAAAACTGGAGGCACGCGACCTGTCGCTGACGACGTCGATGATCCCGCTTGGCTCGTGCACGATGAAGCTCAACGCCGCCGCCGAGATGTTCCCGATCAGTTGGCCAAGTTTCGCCGCGCTGCATCCTTTCGTGCCGCTTGGCCAAGCGCTGGGTTACCGGAAACTGTTTGAGCAACTCGAAGGTTGGCTGGCGGCGATCACCGGTTTTGCCGCCGTGTCGCTCCAGCCCAACGCCGGCTCGCAAGGCGAGTTCGCCGGGTTGCTGGCGATCCGCCGCTACCACGAAAGCCGGGGCGACGCGCAACGCAACGTCTGCCTGATCCCGATGTCGGCGCACGGCACCAACCCGGCGAGCGCCGTGATGGCCGGGATGAAAGTGGTGCCGGTGACGTGCGGCGAGTCCGCCGACAACGGCGACATTGACCTCGACGACCTGCGCGCCCGCGCCGAGGAACACCGCGAAAACCTGGCGGCAATCATGGTGACGTACCCGTCCACGAACGGCATTTTTGAGCGGGGCATCCGGGAGATCTGCGCGATCGTCCACGAGCACGGCGGGCAGGTTTACATGGACGGCGCCAATCTCAACGCGCAGATCGGCCTCTGCAGCCCGGGCGGCATCGGCGCGGATGTCTGCCACCTGAATCTGCACAAGACGTTTTGCATCCCGCACGGCGGCGGTGGCCCGGGCGTCGGGCCGATCGGCGTGGCGGAGCATCTCGCGCCGTTTCTGCCGGGCGATCCGCTCGGGGAAAACGGCGGCGGCGCGGTCGCGGCGGCGGCTTGGGGCAGCGCCGGCATCCTGCCGATCTCATGGATGTACATTGCGATGATGGGCGCCGACGGGCTGGCCGAGGCCACGCGCGTCGCCATCCTCAGCGCCAACTACATCGCGCAGCGGCTCGCCGGCACGTTCCCAATTTTGTACCGGGGCAAGAACGGCTTGGTGGCCCACGAGTGCATTGTCGATTTGCGGCAGTTTGAAA
>Ga0208879_1002806_pt1 | contig 14872 bp, 9 predicted proteins | sample Knorr_S15_td_Bot_FD_185605 | JGI IMG/M metagenome (GOLD analysis project Ga0208879, IMG submission 185605) | Marine microbial communities from Southern Atlantic Ocean transect - Knorr_S15_td_Bottom_ad_5009_LV_A (SPAdes) (version 2) | ecosystem: Environmental > Aquatic > Marine > Oceanic | place... | reverse complement strand
GATGGAAAATAAATTTGTTTCTGATAATTTGTATTTGCAAATAAAAGTAGATGATAAAGAATTTCAGTATGAGTATGACAAAAGGCTTTTTCTTTCCCCTATTAGCAATAATAATTTCTCTATTCCTATCAATTTTCTGGAAAATGATATAAGCATAAAATATGCCGATTTTATTCCAAATGTAAAAGATTCATTAATAGATGATGCGGGTGGTGGCAAAGCTATTATTCATTTGGTTGTACCGGGAAATAACGGCATGCAATCTGTTTTTCTTTTAGATGGTGAGCAAAAAATTATTGATAACAACACCTTTACTTTAAATAACCCGCAAGAAAAGGCAATCAATTTATTTTACAATGATAGTTTAATGTTGGTGGCCAATTTTGATATTGAAAGTATGAGTATGCTCGATAGAAGCACTGCAACTCTGCCTAAAAACCAAAGGAATACTTTAACAAAAAAGAAATTATATTCTGCTGAAAATTTGCAATTTGTGATAAAGGAAATTCATGCAAAAGCTCAAATTATTTCTGCCAGCAAATCTTTAAAAATGGAAAATGGAGCAGAAGATGCGCTCATTGTAAATGTGAATTGTAATGGAGCAAGCAAACAAATTGAACTCATTGGCGGTAGTGGATTTGTGAGCCCTAAAAATAAATTTTCCTTAGGCAAATTGAATTTCACCATTTCCTATGGAGCAAAATATTTGCAAACGCCATTTTATGTTAAGTTAAAGGACTTTCAATTAGAAAGATATGCCGGTTCCATGAGTCCTTCCTCTTTTGCATCTGAGGTAAGTGTAATTGATGGAAAGATGGAAAAAGATTATCGTATTTTTATGAATAATGTTTTGAATTATAAGGGTTATCGGCTTTTCCAATCCTCTTATGATAAGGATGAGAAAGGCACTATTTTATCGGTTAACCATGATTGGTGGGGCACACTTATAACCTATATCGGTTATGGGCTTTTGTTTTTGGGCATTGTGCTTACTTTTTTCTCTTACAATACAAGATTTAGGATGCTCAGCATGAAGTTGAAACTGATGAAACAGAAAACATTTTTGCTTCTTTTGGTTTTTGGCTTTTCTTTTTCTAGTACAAATGCTATGGAATTTGAAGAAAATGTGGATAGTTTGCTTAAAGCGAATTTGATTGATGCCACTCATGCAAAAAGGGCCGAACAACTTTTGGTACAGGATAATGGCGGAAGGGTAAAGCCACTAAGCACTTTATCTTCCCAATACATCCGAAAAATATCACGAAAGCAAGAATTGTATGGGCAATCTGCTACCCAAATACTAATTGGAATGATGAGCAATCCTGTTGCTTGGGGCAATATTCCTCTGGTTAAAGTGTCAAATCCAGAGCTTAAAAATATTTTGGATACCCAAAAGAAATTAGTAAGCTTTATTCAATTATTTAAAAAAGATGGAACTTATAAACTAAATAAGTTTGTAGAAGATGCATACAACAAACAACCCCGAAACAGAGATAAATTCGATAAAGATGTAATTGCAGTTGACGAAAGAGTAAACCTTTGCTATCTTATCTTTAGTGGGGGATTTTTACGGCTTTTTCCACTTGCAAACGATAGCAATAATGTATGGCATCCTTATTCTAAAAATGAACTTTTTTCTTCCAATGATTCCTTATTTGTGACTAACATTATGAGTATGTATTTCAATGCCATCAAGTCGGCAAAAACAGATAAGGATTGGACAACCGCAACTGAGATTTTAGACTATATTCAGAAATTTCAAGAAAAATATGGAGGGGCCGTAATCCCCTCTGCTTACAAAACAAAATGGGAAGTGCATTATAATAATTTACAGCTTTTCTCTAAATTATTTATGGGCTACTTTATGCTTGGATTTTTGCTTTTGGTCTTTGTAATTATGCAAATATTTAAGAATCGAAAATGGCTTAACGCATTGGTTACAATCCTAAAATGGCTGATATATAGTAGCTTTGCACTGCATACCATTGGGCTTATTGTTAGGGGGGTAATTTCAGGGCATGCCCCTTGGAGTAATGGTTATGAATCTATGATTTATATTGCCTGGGCAACTCTACTTTCTGGTGTGCTTTTCAGCCGGAAATCTGCACTTACATTGGTAGCCACAACTATTGTTGCATCCCTTTTGCTAATGGTTGCTCATTTGAACTGGCTGGACCCTGAAATTACAAATTTGGTGCCAGTTTTAAAATCCTATTGGCTGATGATACATGTGGCCATTATTACGGCAAGCTATGGATTTTTGGCTTTAGGGGCCATGCTTGGGCTTTTTGCACTTTGGCTTATTTTTATTGGTAATTTTTCAGGGAAAAATAAGATTGATTTAGTTTGTGAAGAGATAACTATTATCAATGAAAAATCCTTAACTATTGGACTTTATATGCTAACGATTGGCACTTTTTTGGGTGGGATTTGGGCGAACGAATCATGGGGAAGATATTGGGGATGGGATCCGAAAGAAACTTGGGCCATGGTTAGTATTTTGGTTTACGCCATTATTTTGCATTTGCGTTTTATTCCCGCATTGCAAAGTCGCTATGTGTTTAACTTGGCATCTGTTATTGGTATTTGGTCTATTATTATGACTTATTTTGGAGTTAATTATTACCTTTCCGGATTACACTCTTATGCTGCTGGAGACCCAATGCCAATTCCTTCTTTTGTGTATTACTTAATTGGGATTATGGTAGTTTCTGCTATTTTAGCAAAGTTGAATTTTAAACCCTCTGAAAATGAAAGTTGATGTTTTAGTTTTTGGTGCTCACCCAGATGATGTAGAGTTGGGCTGTGGAGGAACTGTTATCAAATTGGTAGAACAAGGGAAAAAGGTAGGAATTATTGATTTGACAAAAGGGGAATTGGGGACAAGAGGAACTACCCAAAGCAGAAGGGTAGAATGTGAAAATGCCACAAAAATATTAGGAGTTGCTGTGCGAGAGAACATGAATTTTGAAGATGGTTTCTTTAAGGATGATGAAGCACATAAATTGGCTCTCATTAAAAAGATAAGAGAATATTGCCCTGAAATAGTAATTGCCAATGCCTCAACTGATAGGCACCCTGATCATGGAAGGGCCTCACAAATAGTAGTGGATGCTTGCTTTTTATCGGGCTTGGAAAAGGTAAACGCTAAGCAAAAAGTTTGGCGACCAAAAGCCATTTATCATTATATTCAGTTCAACCATTTACAGCCCGATTTTGTAATAGATATCAGTAGGCAAATGGAGAAAAAAATAGAAGCAGTAAAAGCATACAAAACACAATTCTATAACTCAGATTCTAAAGAAACGGAAACCATCATTTCTAAGAAAGGATTTCTGGAAAGTGTAAAATATAGGGCGCAAGATTTAGGAAGGCAAGCAAATTGTGAATTTGCTGAGGGGTTTATTGCTCATCAAATGTTAAAAGTAGATTCCTTTTTTGATATAAAGTAGATTTTATTCAATAAAAATCTTCTTCTCCACAGTACCATCATTATAGATGTAGAATAATACTTCTTTCTTTTTGAAATGTGTCTTTTGACCTAAAATATCAATTATTTTAATAAGCTCTTTGTTTGTAGTATACTCTTTGATAGCAGTTCCGCTACAATTTGTATTAAAGTAGTGTTGATTATCAATACTGCCATTAGCAAAAGTCCAATTATTATTTGCATAATTAATATTATTCACTTCAATACAATATAAATTAGGATTGTTAGTGATCAGCAGAGAATCTAATGATATAGTATTTCCATTTTTAATATTTAAATCCGTTAGTAAACTATTTCTACAAAACATCTGTATCAAGAAACTATTATTACTTAAATCTAGTGAAGTTAATGGATTATTCCCACATCTTAAAATCATTAATGATAGGTTGTTTTGTAAGTTCAAATTTGTGATTTGATTCCCTCCACAAAATAACCGACTAAGTAAACTATTATTGCTTACATCCAGATTTGTTAACTGATTGCCACTACATCTTAAAATTTTTAAATTTACAAAATCTTCAATTCCTGTTAAATCTGAGATATTCTGATTAAATACCAATAATGATATTACAGTATCAATAGAAGACATCAGCACATAGTCATCCAGAACATTGTCATACCCTAAATTAATAAGGGCTTGTTCAAAATTATCATCAGGAACATAAGTGTTTTGTGCTAAGCCAAAAAAAGGGAAGGCAAATAAAAGTAAAAATAGTTTTGTCATAACTATTGGTTTTGCTCAAAATTACAATAAATAAATTTATGTATAAAAAAAGCCGAGCAAACTCGGCTTTCTTTTATTCTTGTAACTAAATACTATTTAGTTACTACCAATTTGTTGCTAAATAATTTTCCAGCAATTACCGTATTGATATAGTAAATTCCAGCATCATAGTTTTCTACATTTAGGATTACTAAATGATTTCCTTTATTAAGGGTAGTGCTGCTACTATAAATTGCTCTACCCAAAACATCCACTACATTAATACTCACTTTTGAGGTTTTCTTAATTGTAAAATTAATAGAAGTTTGATTGTTAGTAGGATTAGGATAAATATCCAAACTCAAATTATTTTCTATTGGATTATTGTCTATTGCAGAAACAATAAAATTCGTATCCAATTCCAGATAAACAATATCATTCATCCCTACTGCATCCTCATCTCCCCTAACTGTTAATCCTGGCTCCATGTCTTTTTGGTACACCAATCTTACTTTATCATCCACATCTCTTTCCATAGAAGCAAATACGCATTCTCCCATTCCTAAAAATAAAGAAACAGGCGTAATGTCAATTGGGTCGGTCCAAGTCATTCCGCCATCATGTGATTTTATAATATTTACATGGCGGTAATTCTGTGCGCCATTATCATATATTTCCATTAGTGATGAAAAAGAAACATAAATGCTTCCACCAGCATCTATCCCAACGCTTGGCATTGAGGAAAGAGAAGCAAAATAAGTAGCAATATCAACATAGGTTAAAGTGCTGTCGCCATCCAAATCTTCAGCCCCAGCAATTATACTCACATTGTCTGACCACCAAACAGAATTAGAAATCTGACTTCCTGCTGTATCGGGTCCAATATTTTCATTCCAATACAATAAACCATTTGTTCCTGGGAAGTAGGAAGTATTTCCATCTGCCAAATCAGCATCTAATACTCTCATATTGCCTGCAAAAACATGTGCCATTCCGTTATTATCAAGTAATAATGCGCCACATCCATCCGTAGTAAAAAGCGAATCCATTACGCCATCTAAATCCAAATCAATACCATCATCCGCACTATATTTGTCAACAGGGAAATCAAGAACAGTGGTTCTTGTCCATGTATCTCCATTATCAGTAGATTTGATAATAAAAGTATCGTCCCATCCACCAAAAAATGCTACACAAATAATATCTCCTTGGGCTTTTATGGTATAACTATCTCCTCCAAAGCTGTTAAAATAAGAGGTGTCCAAAGATGGTAATTGCATATCTTTAATATCCCATGTAGCTCCCCCATCTAATGAACGATAATAAACCAAAGCACCATCTAATCCATTAAAAGGTAATCCTCCAAAATTAGAAGATGCCGTAACAGCTATCATGTGAATACTCTCTCCGTTTGCTCCTCCAACTGCCGAACGATTCCAAATCATATAGCGATAAGTTCCCATACTATCTTGTGAAGAAATAATTTGCTCAGTCCAAGCCCCTGTTCCTATAGTATTTCTGTAAGTCATTTGCACATAGGAATTAGCAGTGTTGTGGGCAATAGAAATCTCTCTTCCAGAATTTGTAGCAAGCATAGAAGGCCAGCCACATCTTGAAGTTTCTAAGCGAGAAGATGGTTGTGAGCCCCAAGCTGTTCCATCATAAAAATTGTAGCCGGTTCCCCTATCTGTCCAAGAAGTGTTAAATTCAGTACTTCTTGTCCATGCTACTGAAATTGTACCGTCATGATGATGCAGAATTCTATCCATAACAGTAGCGTTGGATTGCAAATCGTAAGTAGTAGTACCTACAATATACTCGTTAATTGAGCTTGCCATTCTCATAGAAGCAGTAACTGGGTTTGGCTCCCTTATCAAATCTTTCAACACCTCATCTCCGCCCATAATCACTTTGTCATCAATTACAGCAATATCAGAAGCATTTAATACTGTATTTGGAGACATCTGAGCCATCAAATTCGCGCCAAATACTAATGTAAAAATAAATAGTAGTGCTTTTTTCATAATCTTGTTTTTTTAGGTTAAAAATAATTGAGCGGTAAATTTATAAATATTTTTTATTTAAGACTTCTATAAAATTGAAATAATTTATCTGCTTCTGATTCCCAATTGTATTTTTTATTAGATGCCTCTGATGATTTTTCTTGTAAATCTTTTCGTTTAGTATTATCCCCTAAGAGATCCTTCAACTTTTCGGCTAAAAGCTGTACCTCTCTTTTTTCTAAAATAATTCCACAATTGGTTTCTCGGATAATTTGAGTGGTTGCTGGCAAATCCACTGAAATAATCGCTAATCCCAATGTCATATAGTTAAATAATTTGTTTGGAGGACCGGCTAAAGTATTGCGTTCTTCATCCGTATTTGTAATTATACCAATACTGCATTCGGCCAATGATTTTGGTACATCTTTGTATGCAAGCCAACCTGTAATCTCAATATTTTCCTGCAAATTATATTCTTTTATTTTATCCAACAAATACACTTTTTCCTTTCCAAATACATCTCCAATTATTCTGAATTTAAAATTAGGATAGGTGGTTTTTAGAATAATTAATGCCTCTACAATTAGTTTTAACCCTCTGTTGAACCAAAGCGCCCCTTCATGGCAAATGATAATATCTTTATTTTCTTTTCTGTATTGGATGAAAAAAGATGGCGAACAATTGTAAATTACTTCTGTATTTAGTTTAGGGTTTTCTTTCAATAAAGTTTGCTGGGTAATTTGATTTGCGGTAATAATATTTTTTAGTTTCGAAAGGCATAGTATTTTTAGCAAACCCTCTTTTATAGATCGAGAGAAAATCCATGGCTCGTGTGCATCATATATTAATTTGGCTTTTGTGTGGCTTTGAATTTTCAGGCCAATAAAAGCGGTTTGTGGTTCATGCGCATGATACACTTCTGCATTAATCTCAATTGCTTTTTTGATGAAGTTGCCCCAAGATTTCCCTCTTGCTAATTTATATAATATTTTTTCAAAAAACCCTTTTTTCTTTTTTACGCCAATCAATTGTATTCCGTCATAATTAATTTCTTCTTCATTATTGGCATTGATTACTTTTCCTGACATATCTTTCATCTTACCGTTTTCATCAGCCAAACACAAAATACTTACCTCAAAGCCATTATTTTGTAAGGACTTTGCTTGCTTAAAAAAGATGCGGTCGTCTTTTGGAGAGTGCAAGGATGTAATCATGCAAACTTTCATGCTTTTATCATTTTATTGTAATAATACCAAAGCCCTACAAAGTGCGTAAAACGAGCTAAAATACTTGCATAAATTGCTCCTAAAACCCCAATAGTTGGAACTAATAATATATTTCCAAATACATTTACAAAGGCCTCAGCATAAGCAACATTTCTAAGCTCCCTTCCCTTGGATTTTACTGTAAGAAAACTAAAAGGAGCGTACATCCCCTGAAAAAGAAATGCAATAGAAAGTGGTAAAATATAAACGCTTACTTGCATATACTCTTCTCCAAATAAAGTGCTCACTATAAAATCAGAGCAGAGATATAAAAACAAAATACAAAAGCCCAGCCAAAGGGTATTATAAACAAAAACTCTAATTGGGATTCTGTCTTTAAATGCCAACTTCTTAAAAATACTATTTACAAAAGCTCTGCTTAAAAAAGTCATTGGGGAGCAAATAATACTTGCCAAAGTGTAAAAACCCAATTGTGTAATATTTACAAAATAGGTGATAAAAAGTTCATCTAATTTGAAAGTAGATTGATTGACTATCGCCCCATAATAATAAGAAAGACCAAAAGATTTATTTTTAGATTTTACTATTTTTAGATTTTCTTTTATATTGCTAAAAGAGGGTTTTAATGTAAGTAAAACAACAGCCGTTGCTGCAAACCAAGAAAGTAAATTAAGAATAATGATGAGCTCTACATTTAAGCCCCTCCCTTTCCAAAGTGCAAAAAGAGAAAGGATAAATAGCCCTTTTGAAAAAAGATGGAAAACCGCTAAACTTTTAAGTTTGCTTGCTCCAATCGCAATTTCAGAAATTAAAAATTGGAAGGGGAGTATCAAGCAAAAAGGCGACAATAATCTTATAATTCCCCCTATTTCTACATCCAAAAAATCATCCACAAAAAAGCTAATACCAAAAAGGGAAAAGGAAAATAAAACCCCTAGAATACCTGCAATAATTATCCCCAGTCCAAAGTATTCTTTTTCCCTTTTCTTATCTTCATTATTAGCTAATAGAACTTTTAAGGACGAAAAGGAAGCATAATGAAAAAACAAAACAACAAAAGAAGTGATACTGCCAAAAAGTGCAAGCAAGCCATATTCTTTGGGACTAAGAACTCTCACTTGAATGGTTTTTATTCCAAGTCCAATAATTAGCACCAAAATTTGTGAAGCGAATAAAATAGCAGTATTGCTAGCCACTTTTTTATGATTGAGTAAATCCTTAAATCCCCGAGCAATTAAATACCTCACCTTTTAAAATATTTTTTTGTATTTCAGACGAATGGAATTCCCGATTACAATAACATCCGAAAAAGCCATAAAAAGCGCCCCCCACATTGGATTCAAAAATCCCATTGCTGCAATTGGGATAGCCACAATATTATAAGCAAAAGCCCAAAACAAATTTTGTTTTATCGTTAGTAGAGTGTGTCGTGCCACTTGCAATGCTTTGGGCAGTTGAGATAGTTCATTTTTGTTTAGCAAAATAACATCAGCCGATTGAATGGCAACTTGTGTGGCATTACTGATTGAGATACCAACTGTCGATTGTGCTAGTGCTGGTGCATCATTTATACCATCCCCAAACATGGCAGTTGGATTTTTGTTTACTAGTTGTTTTATTTTTTCTAATTTTTCATTGGGTAATTGCTCTGCATACACTTTGCTGAAATTTAATTTTTCGTTTAAATCTTCACATTTTCTTGCTTTATCACCACTTAAAAGAATTGGCGCTATACCCAGTGCTTTTACTTTTTCAATTACCGTTTTTGCATCTTTTTTCAGCTCATCTTCTATATCGATAAAAGCAATAATTTTATTGTTCTTTAAAAGATATAAATCGTGCTCATTATTGTTTTCTTTTAATAATCTGCCAGAGCCTATTTGGAATTTATCCCCTTTGTAAATTGCTGAAATTCCAATTCCTTTTTCTTCCTTTATTTTTTCAAATTCTAAGCTTTGCGCTTCTTCTTGCAAGCCATTTACTAATGATTGTGCAATAGGATGTGAGGAATGTTTTTCTAAATTATAAATGATGCTTTTTACAAACATTTCCTCTCCTTCAACTACTTTAATTTGCTTGATGGAAAACTCTCCTGTTGTGAGGGTTCCTGTTTTGTCGAACACAATACTTTTTACACTTGCCAATTTCTCTAATGTTCCTCCTCCTTTTAATAAAATTCCCTTTTTTGCCGCCCTACCAATACCAACCATTACGGCTGTTGGAGTGGCCAACCCCATGGCGCATGGGCATGAAATAACCAGCACAGCAATAGAACGCAAAAAAGCATCCGTTAGCAAAACTCCAAAAACATAATGCGAAATGAAAAAGGTGAGAATGGCAATTAATAAAACAATCGGCACAAAAATTCCACTTACTTTGTCCCCCAAACTCTGAATATCTGGCTTGTTATCTTCTGCATTTTTTACCAGTTCTATTATTTGAGAGAGAAGGGTATCATCTCCAACGGATGTAGCCCTCATTTTTATGCTCCCCGATTTTACAATGGTTCCTCCAATAACGGCCTCATCCAACTCTTTGGTAACCGGAATGCTTTCACCCGTTAGCATGGATTCGTCAATAAGGGCAGTTCCCCAAACCACTTTTCCATCCACAGGAATTTTATCTCCCATATTTACAATTAAAATGTCATTTACTTTAATTTCATCAAAAGCAGTTTCCTCTATTTCTCCATTAACTTCTCTTTTTGCCAAACCTGTTTTTATTTCCGATAATTCCCTTATTGCTGTAGTGGTTTGCTTTACCGACCTATGCTCTAACACATTCCCTAAAAGGACTAAAGTAATGATAGTTGCAGTAGTTTCAAAAAACAAATAATGATGAGATTGCTCAGTCCCATAAAAAAGAACCCAACCATAAATACTATAAAAAAAGGCGGCTGAACTCCCCATCAGTATAAGCACATCCATATTAGGAAGCCCTGTTTTTAAACTGCTATAAGCACTCTTCCCAAAGTGCCAAACACCCACAAAAAAAACAGGGAGACAAAGAAAAAATTGTACAAATGCATTTTGTAAAAAATTTTCTTTTGGCAAAAACATATGCGAAAAAAGAGGAAGCGTAAAAATTAATGTGAAAAAAAACTTTTTTTCAATGGAGGATAAGCCAGGACTTTCCACCTCATCTGTTATCATATTTGCTTTATACCCAAGTTTGTTTATTAACGATATTACATCTTTTGTGTTGTAATTTCTATCTTTATTAAATGTAGCTTCACTGGTAGCAAAATTTACTTGCACTTGCTGGATACCTTTTTTGTCCAAATGCTTCTTTATTCCCAAAGCACAATTAGCGCAGGTCATGCCCTGAATTGCAAGAATTTCCTTTTGTTTATTTACTTCCATATCGCAAACAAATATACTGCATTTTTACTTTACTTTTCTTTCCTTTTATTAGTATCAAATATTTATATTTGCGCCTTGAAAAATGGTGGTTGTAGCTCAGTTGGTTAGAGCACTGGATTGTGGTTCCGGGGGTCGTGGGTTCGAATCCCATCATCCACCCAAAAAAAGATCTATTTTTTTTATTTAATAAGTTGAAGTAAGTCTCTTTTTAGACGAATAGCAGGGTAAAATCCTGGAAGATACTTTATGGGTTGATGCTCTCCATCAATAATAACAGTATAAGGATAATAATATTGATGCCCTCCGCCTAAAACTAATTCATGATATAAATCATGTCTCCAAGTTTTGCCATCTTCTTTGGGTTGCTGATTAATATACTCTTTGCCATTAAAAATCAGTGTATCTTTAGTTCTTGCATTTAGCATTACAGGAAAAAAGTTTTCATTAATGAGTTTTATAATCTCAGAATTTTTTAGCGTTTCTGCTTTCATTTTCTTACAATCAGGGCAGCCATTTCTAAAAAAGAAAACAAGCATATCGCTATCGTATTTTTTAGCTAATTCTTCTGCCTTTTCAATACTAAGCCACTGAATTTCTGTTTTGGCCTCCCCTTGTGAAAAGGAAGAAAAACTAAACAATAAGAATAAAACAACAACTAATTGTTTCATTTTTTCGGCTTGATGATTTTATTAGCTCCTGCAAGCCAGGCGGGTGGACCGCCAGCCACATATCCTTGAGACCCCAATTTAGCAAAATTTACCTTACTCTCTTGAATTTCAGGAGTAACAAACCAAATGGTAGGATAGCCTCTTACTCCAAACATTTGTTGGAGTTCTCTGTTTTGTTTTTGTAATTCGGCCGATAATTTTGTTCTTCTTGGAAAATCCAACTCTACCAATACTACATTTTTATTTGCCCATACAGCAAACTCAGGCTTGAAGAAAACTTCTCTTTGAAGGCGCTTGCACCAACCACACCAATCGCTTCCTGTAAAGAAAAAGAATAATGGCTTTCCAGTTTGTATTGAAAGATTGACGGCTTTGTTGACATCTGTATTCCACTCCAATGGCTTTTGTTGTGCAAATCCATTAAGAGCGAATGCTACTAATAATACAACTAATAATTTTTTCATGTTTATATTTTTTTTAATGGATGCCGTGCATCAATTTTTTAATAAATGGGGATATAATAACAACGAATAATGAGATGAATATTGTAACAAATCCTATTTGTGCATATATGCTATTGTATTGCAAAAGGGTGGCTACTGCTTCATTTGAAGTATCAGGGTTGCCCATAAACCAATTGGATAAATCCGAAAGCCAATTGCTTTCAATATTCTCAGTTCCAGAAGTAGTTAACTTGGCAATCATACCTGAAATATAATGCGCAAAAGTAGAAGACAAGAACCAAACTCCCATCATAAATGCGGCTATCTTTTTAGGGGCTAGTTCCGTTACTTTACTTAATCCGATAGGAGATAAAAACAATTCACCAGTTGTAATTAAGAAGTATCCTAAGAATACAAATAAGAATGGAATTTTACCACTTTCATCCATAAAGTGAGCAGTAGATGCAAAGATTAAAAATCCTAATCCCAATTGGAAAATACCCAAAGCAAATTTTATTGGTGTATTCGGGTTTTTATTTAGCATTCCTAATTTTGTCCACATCCAAGAAAATGGAATGGCCAAGAGCACAATGTAAAAAGGATTAATAGCATTAGTTTGAGAGGCATTCATGCCAACAAGATTTACACATTTATCTACCCAAACGGTAATGGAACTTCCTGCTTGTTCGAAACATGCCCAGAAAATAGTACAAAACACAGCCAAAATCATAATAGCGATTAATCGATCTCCACTTTGCTGATCTTTTTGTACAACCTTAAAATCATAAATAATATAGCCAACATATCCTAATACCAATGCGCCCACTACTTTCAATACATCTCCTAAAACTTCCGATTGCGTGTCTAAAATAATCAAATAAGCAAACATTGGTACTGCTAAAAATCCAAATGCATAAATGAAGTTGGTTACGGATAAGCCAGCAATTTTCTTATTGATGTATTTAGCGGGTTGCAGTCCTCTATCTCCTAAAACATTTGCTTTTATTCCACTCCAAAATACGATTAGTCCTGCAATCATTCCTATTCCTGCTGCACCAAAACCGTAATGCCATCCGTAAACTTCTCCTAAATAACCACAAAACAGTGGTGCAATCATGGCTCCTAAATTAATTCCCATATAAAATATGGTAAATCCTCCATCTCTTTTTATATCTCCTTCTTCATAAAGCGAACCAACTAATGTCGAAATATTGGGCTTGAAAAATCCGTTACCCATTATCAAAAGCCCGAGTGCTCCATAAAAGAAAAAGTCAGTTGGGAAAGCCATACAGAAATGCCCCAATGCCATTAATATTCCTCCAAAGATTATCGATTTTCTATAACCAATAAATTTATCGGCCAAATAGCCACCAATAAGAGGGGTAAGATAAACCAATGCCCCATAAGCGGCATAAATCCCATAAGCAATTTCTTCATTATTTTCCAGATGAGCATAATAATCTTTTATCAAGTAAAGTGTAAGTAAGGCTCGCATTCCATAAAATGAAAAACGTTCCCACATCTCTGCAAAAAATAAATAAAAGAGTGCTTTCGGATGTCCTTTTTTATCCAAATAAGCTTTGGCAATAAATAGGATTAATACTGTAAAAAGGATGTAGCTAATAATTTGTATCATGTGTTTTTTGTTTGTTAAAAATAAGTGCCGAAAATAGTAAAATTTTCTATTATAGATTCTTTAAAATAAAATCAGTCATTTTTTTGTATAAATGGTAGCGTGTATTTCCACCATATATCCCATGATTTTTATCAGGATAGATGAATAAATCGAACTGTTTATTTGCCTTTACCAATGCTGAAATCATCTCCATAGTATTTTGAACATGTACATTGTCATCAGCACCACCATGTACCAATAAGTAATGTCCTTTTAGTTTTTCTACATGGTTAATTGGAGAGTTTTCATCATAACCACTTGCATTTTCTTGTGGAGTTTGCATAAAGCGTTCAGTATAGATATTATCGTAATAGCGCCAGTTGGTAACAGGTGCTACAGCAATTGCTAATGAGAAAACATCAGCACCTTTTGTTATGGCTAAGGATGACATATATCCTCCATAACTCCATCCTTGAATTCCAATACGATTTGAATCAATATAATTTAGGCCTCCAAAGTATTTTGCTGCATTTATTTGGTCAATGGTTTCATATTTACCCAATTCTTTATAGGTCATTTTTTTGAATTCCGCACCTTTTCCTCCTGTCCCTCTATTGTCCACACAGGCCACAATGTATCCTTTTTGGGCTAGCATTTGATACCAGTAATAGTTTGTTCCCCCAAAAGAATTTTTTACTTGCTGTGAGCCAGGACCTCCATATACAAACATGAAAAGTGGATATTCTTTGTTTTTATCAAAATTTGGAGGTTTTATCATCCAAGCGTTCAATTCTGCATCTTCAGTTTTAACAGTGAAAAATTCTTTTTCAGATAAGTTAAATTCTTCCATTTTAGTGTTAAAATCAGTGTTATCTTCTAGCGTTTTTAATTGCTTTCCATCAGCAGTATGCAAAGTGTAAATAGGTGCAGAGTTGGCAGTGGAAACGGAATTCATATAATATTTAAGTCCTTTACTGAATGAAGTAGAGTTTGTGCCATTTTTAGTAGTAAGTCTTGTTTTCTCTCCACCCTCCAAATCTTGCACAAAAAGCGAACGGTTGATTGAACCGTCTTCAGTGGAAGTGTAGAAGATTTTCATTTTATCAGAATCAACCCCATGAAAAGAAGTTACTTCCCAATTACCTTTGGTGATTTGTGTTTCATAACCTTCAAAATCTTTTATGTAAATATGATTGAATCCATCTTTTTCGGAAGTCCAAATAAAGTTGTCTTCAGGTAAAAAAGTTAGGTTGTCATGAATGTCAATAAAGTATTTGTCTTTTTCGGTAAAGAGCACTTTATTGCTTCCGTCCTCAGCATTGACTAACACAAAATCCAATTCATTTTGGTGGCGATTCATTC
>Ga0208879_1002805_pt1 | contig 14873 bp, 9 predicted proteins | sample Knorr_S15_td_Bot_FD_185605 | JGI IMG/M metagenome (GOLD analysis project Ga0208879, IMG submission 185605) | Marine microbial communities from Southern Atlantic Ocean transect - Knorr_S15_td_Bottom_ad_5009_LV_A (SPAdes) (version 2) | ecosystem: Environmental > Aquatic > Marine > Oceanic | place... | reverse complement strand
CGGGCTGCTGCTGCTGCTACCCGCATTGGCAGGATGCATTGGTGAGCCAGCGGTGGATTGGGGCAGTGATGAAGGCGAGGTTCAGAACTCAGTAAACACCGGAGACCTTACTGCAAGCATCTCGAGTAGGACCAATCCAGAAAGTGACTACTGGGTAGTGAATCAGGATGTTACCTTGATTGGATGCAGGGCTGATGATGCCGATACACTATCGAATGATGAGAGCGAGGATATCACCAGTGCTGCTCAGAATGAGAATTGGAATACTCAGCAAAAGGTGCGGATAGAAGGCTGGCTGACCAACACCAAACTTTTCGTTGACGGTGGATCAGTCAACTCAGCACCGAGCCAAGCAAGTATGGCCTCATTCCTGATTCAGTTAGACCACTATAGTGACGTGGAAGACCTCAATCCCGGCGATGTCAATCTGAACGTAAGGGAATGGGAAGACCCGATGCGGGTCAAGGCACTACCGAATGGACAAACTCAGCCCAAAGACTTCCCACATCAGGGCTGGGCAATTGTTGGAATTATTCCTGCTAACGAGAATATTCTCAACGCGGCCAATAATATTGAGGCACATCAGCCGATAATGTTAGAAGGCTATCTTGTGGTCAGCACCAAAGAAAATACCTCTACCTTGTGGGCTAGTCCAGCTTGGACCGAAGATGGTTGTAGAATCGTGTCATATTGGAGCCCGGGAGCTCATACTTCTCAAGGACAGAAAAAGGGTTGGACCGGTGCGATGGTTGTGACCGACATCACCTATGGTTATTCAAGCAAACAAGTTGATTCTAAGAACTCATACATTGAGGGTGATATACCAATTATTGGGCGGGGATTGTATACTACGATTTTGCTACTATCAGTTGTCGGTGCGGTCGCGCTTTACATCTATTCTCGCAATATGATACGAATGAATGCTAATACTCAAGCGCAGCATATGATGAGCAATGTGCAACTTGCTGCGGCAAAAAGCGCATCCATTGAGGCTGAGCAACATGATGCGCGAATGCAAGCGCGTGTGCAAGCACAAGCGGCTGCTGCGGCCGGAAAACAAGCGACCGGAGCGGCAGCATCAGTTGCCGTTTTTGATGTAGAGGCAGCCCTTTCCAGCGACTCCTCAGACTCTAGTAAGTACATCGCTGGAGGCGGAGTTACCGTTACCGATGAAGCCACAGATATGAAAGAAATGATTGAAGAGATGCAAGAGGGAGCCGAGGCTGAGCAGCAAATGTCACAAAAACCGAGATTCAGTAGGGGTGAACAGCGCGAGGTGCGTTCATCAGTAACTACAACTTCAACACTGGATGATAGTCAACCAGATGTGGGCGAGGTCGCTGAGCAGCCTAAGAGAAAACGAGCGGTGCGCAAAACCAGAAAAACTCGGAAAACCTCTCGTCTTGACGAAGAAGAAGATAAACCCAAGCCGAAGAAAAGGGCTGAGTCAAAGCCAAAGGGTCCAGACCTTGTGGATGACGACGATTTCAGCGACTTCTCATTCTGAGTCACTCATTAGGAATTGTAGCAGCCCCACGAATCCAAATTTGATTAGGGTGGAACTCAATAGTTGCTGGTGTCATCAAACATGGTTCTCCATCAACTTGAACCCACATCGCAGGGTCGTGTGGAATGTTGGTCGGATTACCTTCTTCGTCCACATTTCTAATCTCAAATCGTTGCACTGCCTGCTGGGTGATACCCCATTTCCCCACATGTGTGCCCTTCTTTAGCGGCCCCATGATTCGGAGCATTTGGCTCTTGGACATACCGCTTGCAATGATTAGGTCCATTGAATCACGGGTAGCGCGCATGCCCGGAGCGACCCGATAGCCGCCGCCAAAAGTTTCGGTCATGATAGCGGTGTAAAGTCCGCTCATATCGGTTCTGCCAAGCACTTCATCATCAACTTTCAACCAAGCATACTGCTTTTTCCATTTCAAAATTGACACGATTCCAAGCCAAGTATACTTCATCGAGCCACGCAACCACTTCGCCTTTCCCTCGGTCTTACTTCTGCTGACATTGCTGGTGGTTCCACCATCTGACTCCAAGAAAGCCCAGCGAACGATTGCATCCTCCTCGGTGGGTTCTCCATCCCAAATTTGTTGGGTCGGGGAAGGATAATTGGGGAGCGCAACTGCTGGGCGTGCCTCTACTCGCATCGCGCCGACGTGCCTGTCAACGCCATTTCTCAGCAGTTTTACCGCTTTAGCCAAGTCTCCAAGTGGTATCCCATGGGCGCGGGCAAAATCGTTACCACTTCCCGTCGGCACTATCCCAACTCGCATAGATGAGCCACGAAGCCCACTGGCAACCTCGTGCAGCGTGCCGTCTCCTCCGACTGCCACAACTAGGTCAAGGTCTTCGCGGTCTCGTAATGAATTGGCAATTTCAGCAGCATGACCGGTCCGCTCTGTCATATGGGTCTCAATGTCAATTCCCTCATCACTAATCATCTGTTTAATGTCGGGCCACTGACGCCCGGTTTTGCCATCGCGACCAACCGGATTCACTATGCACGCTGCCCGAACCATATTTGGCGAGAGCGGGTTGATGTCATCAGCATTCGCCCGGAAAGGTGCTGCCGCTATTCCGCAGCATCCATGAGGGATGTGATGGTCGGAAAGCCGGAGAAGGGTATGCAAACCAGTTCATCTGAGCCACCTTCGTGGAGCGAATTCGATGTGACTTGCATGCAGCGAGCCCTCGAATTGGCCGAGCGCGGTCGAGGGCAAGTATCACCAAATCCGCCGGTAGGATGCGTCTTGGTCAAGGATGGTCGGATAATTGCAGAGGGCTGGCATGACCACTTGGGAGATTTACACGCAGAACAAGCTGCAATCGCGGATGCCGAGGAAAAAGGTGAGGCAACAGAAGGCTGCACGGCCTATGTTACTCTCGAGCCATGCAACCACTTCGGCCTGACCCCTCCCTGTACCCAAGCCCTGCTGTGGGCTGGCGTCGGAGAGGTAGTAGTTGCAACCCGAGACCCGAATCCTACCGTTAGAGGTCAAGGGGTCGAAGTATTGCTTGAGGCTGGTGTTTCGGTCCGTGAGGGATTATTGCAGGATGTAGCGCGGCGACAAATGCAGTCGTTTATGCATTGGTGCAAAACCAAACGTCCGCTCATCACTCTGAAAGCAGCGATGGATGTGAACGGAATTGTAGATGCGACGGAAAGTAAGGCTGAACGCTTCACCAGCGAGCAGTCACTGAATGCTGCCCATAGACTGCGAAGATATGTTGATGCAATTATTGTCGGTGTCAACACCATCATTCGGGACGATCCTTCGTTAGATGTCAGGCGGGTGGAATTGAATCACGGCAAAAACCCTCTCCGAGTGGTGCTGGACCGAACCTTGCGGATTCCCCCAAACTCACGGGTGATGAGTGATGGTAATCCAACGTTGATTGTGCATGCGGGACCAAACGATAGTGAGGTATTCGGGCAGAATGAACACACTACCACAGTCGCGCTTCCCGATGGACAAGGGGGGGCGGACCTGACAGCACTTTTGGACCATCTTGGCGATAGAGGTGTGCAAGAGGTGCTGGTTGAGGGTGGGCCGCACGTCTGGCAACAATTCCTCGATGAAGGATTGGTGGACCGAGCCATCATTATTCAATCGGAAGTCACCCTCGGCGAGGGACCAGAATCAGGTATTGACGATGCAGCACTCGCACAACTCAAGCGGGTTGGAGTAACCGATTGGGATGGGGATTCGGTTGAAATGTGGACTAGAAATGATATGCAATGGCCAAATGAAAACTGGCCTTAGACTCCGTTTGATTGAAATGGGGGAACCGAGCGAGTCGGCTCGGGCGATTAGGGTAGTCTGGATATCCTTACGGGCTTCGGACCCGTCGACGGGGGTTCGAATCCCTCATCGCTCATCCCTTTCTAAGAAGACGAGTAGCCGTGATAAGCTGCCGTGCACAGGCACATGAACATAGGATGAAAGCGACCAGCCATTGACTGAAAATGCCTCTCTTACCTCTCGCCAAGGCTTCGAAAAAGTCTGAGCATCCGGATGGTCAATATCGGCCTCAAATAATTCCAAATTTGTGGCACTCGCCGGCCACGGCAGCAGGGTGACAAGATTTGCTTTTGGTGCGGCAACCGCGCCGCAAGCGGCTAGAGTGGTCCGAAATAACTCCCAGCCGTCTTCAGTCTTCCATGAGTTTCTGCCATAAGGTGGGTCAAATGCAAACCCGTCAAAAGGTGCTTCATCTGCCCATTCACTACTTGCGTGCTCAACCGAGGCCATTCGCACTACTGCTTGCGATTCTGTGACAAATTCCGTTTTTGCCCAAGCAAGGTTTTCCGAACAGCCTCGTACCATCTCTGGGTCTAGGTCTCCACCGTATGCCTCAACACCAGAAAGCATGCTCTCGAGTAGAATCCCCCCCGTTCCACAGAATGGGTCGAGCAATTTACCTCCTTCCGGACAGGCAATGTTCACCATCGCTCGGGCAAGCCTCGGGTCTAGGCTTACCGGTTTGAAGAAGGGGCGATTTATCGGGCTGCGCCCTTGCCAATCCGATGATGTATGCTGTTTCACTCCCCAAGCGAGCAGTGGCTTTTCGTCGTCAGAATTTTCTTGCTCGTGGCTAACTTGTTCCCGGCTCAATTGCTCGGTGCTGGCACCGAGTAGTAAAATCTGCAATTGTATGTCGGCGTCGTGTAAATCAATTTTCCAACCAGCGGCGTAAAGTGAGGCGCCGACAGCGCGTTCGAGTTCTCTCGCATCCCAACCCTTGCATCTGAATCCATATCGATTTGCTCTAACCACAATGGATAAGCCGTCATTTTCCAGATGTTTCTCACACCAATCTGATATCGTTGCCACGTGCTCAACTGTGTTAGTTACCACACAATGTGAGAAGTTGCCAAGCACCTCGTTGACCAGCGAGGACCTGCTTGAAATTCGGGCAACTGCGACCATATCATCAGAGAAAACAGCCCGACTGTGAATCGGTTGGTTTCCTCCGCCTTCACCAGTGGGGTCACCGAGCACATCATGCTCCAATCTTGCGAGGTCAACGTTCCAGCCACTCGCGGTGATGAGACTGCTTTCTGCGGTTCTCATAATGCCCCTCTCCCTCGCCCTCTCACACGCACGCGGCTGTGCTGCTATGCAGCACACGGTCGCCTTCATCCCTATAACGGTCGCACCATACGGAAGGCTGCATGGCGGGTGGTAGGACAACCAAGATTGGACGCAAGTCCTACGCGGCGTTTTTCGTATTCTGCTTAATATCGGCCACACTCATCCTTGCCGCTAATCCGACTAACGCGGATAGCGGCGATGTTACCGTCATGCAGGAAGGCGATGACCCGAGAGTCACTACTTATCAGCGCAATATCACCTATTTTTACGGCGATAAGGATTCTTCGATTCGGTTTGACCAATGGCCGATGTGGACCCACGCTCAAAGTGCAGATGCAAACTCAGACGACGATGTATGGGAGCAGAATCAAGCACCTTTGGGCGATCCTAACTTTGGCGGAGGACCGCGTGATTTCACCTTCCGAGGCGAATATCCCGCCAATGTCAGTCTCGGATTAGATGAAGCCCGGCCAATCACTGGTTTCGTGACTCTTGACATCACCTGTCCACTGGCTAACGATGCCTGTTCAAAGCAGACAACCATCGTGTTGCGGCTCGGAGAGAATGACATCGCACAGCAAACTATCGAGATGCCAGACGACCAAAATCGCTACAATTTTGAATTCTACCATGGGCTAGATGAAATCCCTGCCGGTGAGGTATTTGGTCTCCGAGTTTCATTCACTAAAGGCAGCCAAGAAGGCGATGGATATACCCTGTATATGGGACAGAATAACATCGAGATGTTTCTACCGATTTTGCAACCATACGAAGAAAGGGTTCCCGGCCTTGAACTAGAAGACGGTGAGAGCTACGTATCTCCATACTCCAAATCTGGAGGATTCATTGAAGTTGATGCAGCCTCAACATCTTGGTTCGGACTGATTTTCTTCTTTTTCCTCACCCTTGGCATTTTGGTGGGAGGGTTCGCACTGATGCCCGCCATTCCATTCAAGGAAGCAGCCATTGTGCTGACCGGATTAAGTCTGATGACCACCTTGTTTATTCTACCTCTAATCTCTGGTCCAATGGCGATGGGAGCGGCGGCTGATGTGGATGACCCTTCTGTCTATTCAATTGACGAACTTGCAGCAATGGACGAACGTGAAGGAACATTTCTGGGTGACGATTTGCTCGCGGGTAATGAATTCCAAGTTTGGGTGAGTTACAAACAGGTCTACACCCGAAAAAATCCCGCGACCGGTGAGCCAATTTGGGGATTGGGTTTTGAAAAAAGCACCGATTCTTTATCGGATACTTCAACCGGCAGACGTGGCAAGGAGTTCGTGCAACTTTACTTCTCGATGCTCGCGGTCAACCCTGCACCCGGTCAAGGCGTTCTCATCAACGTGAAACTCATCAATTATACCGACGTCAATGGGATTTCGCGAACAGTACCTCAATGGGCAGACCCTAACGCGGCCAATGCAGAATTTGTCCAGATCGACGAGGAGTTCGGAGGTCGGTGGTTGGTGTGGGCTAACGAAGGCGATGGTGGAGATACAATCAAGGTATTCGGCATTCCATTCCAATGGCGATTATATCCGCTGATAGCAACCGCAATCGGGCTATTGCTCGGCGGAGTGGGTTTCTGGATGTCGTTCAAAACTTATCGGAAAGACGGCGATGAGGATGATATGCCGGACGAGGATATTGACGCGGCCATTGATGACCTTGATGACCCCGAACTCTTAGATTTTGATGACGACGAACTTTTTGACGAGGACGAAGATGACGACGAGGACCTCATTGCAATGGATGACCTCGTGGAACTTGACGCCTCCCCAAAAGACGAGGCCTACGACGAAGACCTTGAAGACCTAGACGAAGACTTAGAAGACTTGGACCTAGATGTCTGAGAGGGTGTTTATCATGGGCTGCAATCTCAGGGACCTCGTCACCCCGCATGAAATTGAATTGAGGGACCTTGCAGGCCAAAGGGTGGCCGTTGACACTTTTCTTGTCGCTTACCAATTCATCACCACCATCCGAGCCCGTGGTGCGGGTCAAGATGGTGGTCCACTACGCGACAAGAAGGGGCGGGCAATCTCACATTTGATGGGATTTCTTGACCGCAGTACCTTGATGATTGAGAATGGAATTGACCCGGTTTTCGTCTTTGATGGCCGCCCGCATCAACTGAAACAAGACACCCTGAATCAGCGTAAGGAACGCAGAAAGGATGCGGTTGCGAAGTGGGAGGCTGCTGTTGAATCAGAAGATTGGGTAACCGCCCAGCGTCTTGGCTCTCAAGTCGTATCCTACACTCCGGAAATGGTTGCTGAAACTCAAGAAATGTTTGACCTGCTCGGAATTGCTTGGGTAAAAGCACCGATGGAAGCAGAAGGAGCGGCATCGGTGCGCTGCCGAAATAGGGAGGTGGCAGCAGTCGCAAGCCAAGATTGGGATGTGCTGCTTTATGGAAGCCCAGTCATGGTCCGTAACCTGATGACACATGGGTCTCGGAGTTATGGCCGGGTCCTGAAAGCGGAGAAAATCGTCCTCGATGAATTACTAGAAAAACATCACATCACTCAGGAACAATTGGTTGACCTCGCCATCATGATTGGAACTGATTTTCATCCCGGCATCAGGGGAATCGGTCCTAAGACCGGTTTGAAACTGATTCGTGAACATGGAACGCTGGAAGCGGTTTGCCGAGAAAAAGACAAGGAAATTCCGGAAGATATTGCTGAAATCCGGGCAATCTTCCATGAGCATCCTACCGGTGAGGATGCACTACCACCTTGGGGGATGGCAGACGAAGTTGGCTTGCGAAAATTCCTACAAGATGAGCGAGGATTCAGTGACACGCGCATCAAGCGGGCTCTTGACCGTATGGCCAAAGCCGGCCGTCTGCGGATAGCAGGCCAATCCACATTGCTTGACTTCTAATAGAAATAATGTAATTACTCCAATCCGCGTAGTATACTGTGGTGATAAGATGGCGGTTCTCAATCGCCCAAAAATATGGCTTCACCACCTTCTCTCTCCAATCATCAGTCGCATCGCTCCCGTAAAATGGAAACAGTGGAACGAAATGTATTACTGGAATAAAAGGAAAGGTGATGACGGATGCAGTATATGGAAGCCTACGTGAAAACGTCGAATATGATTTCAGTAATCCCACTCCAAGGTATGGGCTGCTGGCTGCCAAGATGCAAGTTGTATCAAATCAAAACAGCACTTAGCACACCGAAGCATCAAGTCTTGCACACGCAGCGCCACGTACATGCAGATGCGATGGTGGCTGAACGTTGAGGACAATCGCTTCTGGAAGGCACTACTCTTGCTTGGAATCGTCTTGCATGTTATTGCATCCTTCACAAGTGACCTCGGACTTGACGCACACATTCATTCGACATATGTTACAGTAGAGGAAGGTACTGGTGAGGCGCGTCTTGATTGGGGCCACACCCGAACAGTAGATCCAGAGGCGTCAGATCCAGCCTTTGGAGGCGATGTCAAGGATCGTTACGCAGTATGGCACACTATGATGAAAGTCAGTTTCGTACTGTTAGGTACTTCCGAGGCAGCACTACATATCGGTTCTCTAATGCTTACTGCTCTGACACTAGTAGCTGTGTGGTGGGCAACTCGTGACTTGTTCGGCGAGAAAGAGGCTCTGTGCTTAACTGCACTTGTCAGCATCCATCCGACTTTCTTGTATGCCGCAGGTAGGGCGAATATCGAGGAATTCATGCTGTTAGCCATGGTCGGCTTTACTTACGGACTGATTATGCTTCTACGTGGGAGAACGACGCTCGGAATATCATTACTATTCCTAACCACCTTTCTCGGTGTTTCAGCAAAGGGATTGCCGATGGTGATGTCAATTGGCGTGGCGACATTGACGATAATTGCCCTAGCCACTGTGCGACCGATGCGAACCCAACGTGCACTTTCAATTGGTGTAGGAATCTCAGTTGTGCTGTGCCTAATAGGCATCCTCACCTCCTCAAGTGGCACATTTATCGCGGTACAGGAAATGCCACAGAGATACTTCTCTGCTGTACTAATTTCAACCTTTGATGTCATTGTTGTCTATGCATTATTCGGCATGATACTATGGCCGTTCATCAAGCGAGACCTATTCGCTATAAAAGACCGCGAGGCAACTCTGAATGCGGGTATGATTGGTATCGCTGCTGCAGGAATTACCCTCTATGTCGCAGCACAGTGGACCACATACTCGTTAGCATGGGATGCTGAATGGCCATGGAGCACTTGGACCATGGGAAATAACGGGAGATATGGTTCGATGCTGATGGTACCTGCTTTTTGGCTCATCATGCGTACACGTCAAATTAGTGATTCTGATATACCATCCCTAGAAGCACCAGGGTCACAGGCAAAGATGCTGACTGTGGGAATTGCACTAATTATTCCAATTTCGATTTTAGCCGCTATTCATGGACAGACGATTTGGACTGAGGATGCTGCCGAACTCATCGGTGATAACATGGAGGATGGTGAGGATTTCTTATTTGTGTCAGATGCCACGATGGGCATGCATTGGCTATACACCTTCCATCTAGAAGTCGACCCTTATGATGACCGGCAAATTACTGGACATTGGCGTGCGCCTGACTCTGGTTGGGAACATGAATTGTCCACGGGTATTGTCATGGAAAATCGTGGAAACCTCTCCACAGTAGAATGGGTCGTTCTAGCCCCAGGAATAGAATGGGCTGATGCACCTCAGGGTTGGAATCGAATGGCAACAGGAGATGTAGATTTCATGAATGGTGGGGGGCAATGGGAAATGTGGAGTACTCACACTGAACTACTCGTTGAATAATGAATCTAGTCTTCTGAAACGAGAAAAGGCCCCCGCCCAAGCCAATTGGCTTGGGCGGGGGCGCAGATTGTTGCTGAAGTAAACTTCAGTCGTTCTTGTCGGATTGGACCTGCTTGCGCACATCCTGTGCCGAGCCCTTCACGGACTGCATCGCCTTGCGCACACGTGTGCCTGCGGCGGAGTTGCCCCGGTCGTGCTTACCTGCATCACCTAGGGCGTCGTTCAGCGTATCAATCATCTCCTGTACCATTCCTTCTACGGACATAGAGCAGCCGCCTCCCACGACCGCTATTATTCATTACCGATGAGAGGTTGGTGTAAAACCCAGTATTATTAGAATAGGAAATAAGCCGCAGTAACCCGTTAATCTGTTGTTTCATCGCTATTTTCATCCTGTTCACCAGCGGGTAATGCCTCAAGCCCAATTGTAAGGTGAGTCAAGCCGGCAGCGGTTACTCGCCAACGCTTTCGGAAGCCTTCTCGGATGGTTATGACAAATCCTCTTGCCTCTAAAGCGGTCAGATGGTAGGAAACTGATTGCTGGCTACAATCTAATTCTCGCGCTAACTGCCCTTGGGTCAGCGGCCCTTTTGCTGCTGAAGGTTTTGGAGCACGGGCAAGCCGGTCAAGCAATTCAATCTGCAAAGGTGCAGGCGCGTGAACCGTAGGAGGTGTGGGGAGTTTGCCTTCAGTAGTCAACTTTGAAATTTCATTAGTATAAAATCGGAGAAATCTCCCATCTCGCCTCGACCAAATCTTCTCTGTTGATTCAAGCACCCGCAAATGCAAGGCCGCTTGGTTATTTCCAAGTCCAAGTGTGCGGATTATCGAAGCGAGGTGACAACCCTGATTTTCAGCGATGTGGGATTCAATTCGCACCCGGATTTGGTCTCCGGCAGGGCGCGTGCTCAATCTGATCCCCCGCCGGGGGCTTTTCCTTTGACACTTCAACCCAACAGGTCCGTGTTAGGCAGGATGTCGCATGGTAGACCTATCCACCAGCCCATAGGGCTGGTGAAAGGTCATTCGGTTATCCGAGGTGGAAATCACTGGTTACGGACGAACGAGTTGTCCGGCTGCATAGCCCATGAGGTTCCATCGGGTGCGAGGTAAATTGTCTCGCCACCTTCGCCGTTGACGTAGTTGCCACCGGCGGGTAGGTGGGTGTAATCGGGTGCGGTCGCACCGGCGATTGGGGCTGCACTGGCTACATTGACTGTTACCGACTGAGTGTTACCGCCAACAGCGCTGAAGTCAACCTCTGGCTCAACGACTTGATTGCCACCGAGCAGCATCAGCGATAGGATTACTGCCAACACAACGAGAATTACAACTACAACCACGGCGCCGATAATCAATCCCATCGAACTGCCGCTCTTACTGGAGGCTTCATCATCAGAACCACTGCCAGTATTGTCGTCGTTGTTGTCTCCACCATCGGTTGTTCCATCATCGATTTGCTCAGTGGTAGCGTCAAACTTGACCTCGCTCGATTCGCGGTCGAAGCCGTTTGAGTCAATTGCGGTTACAATTATCTTCAACTGGTCATACATCTGCAGACCAGAAGGACCGCTGATGATTTCTGTATCGAAGTTCTGGCCGGCCATCAGTTCAGCTCCGGTTGGGGTCTCCCCGCCTAAATCATTGCAGATTCCAGTCTCGGTATTACAGATTTGCCACTCAATGAATATATCACTGAGTTGCAAATCACTGAGTTGAACGATGTAGACATTGGGGGTGTCACCAATGTACAGGTTGATGACAGCGATGTCAATGTCGCCGTTACTGCCATCAGTACTCCAGGCAAGCGGTAGTGCGTCTACCACTTCGACCATCAATGACCACACGCTACTGTCTCCGTCATTGTCGGTGGCTGTGATGTACACATTCTGCTCACCTGCTTCTTCCCAGTGTAGCATCAAGATACCTGTCAGGAAATTGAACTGGGCAGCGCCTGCAGGGCTAGCCTGTACCTCAATCCAAGGCCCATCTTCATCGTCATCTTCAATATCATACACGAGTGCTCCAAGGTCAATTTCAAGGGTGGTGCCGGCCTGCACCATCAAGTCGGATAGGCCGGTAAGGTCCAATCGAGGTGCGTCGTTGATATTCTGCACGTGCACGTAAACCTCGGTGTCCGAGGTGTGCAAGCCGTCATCAGCTCGTAGAGTCAATACTACAGTACCGAAAGCATCGTCATCTAGTGCATTCACGCTCAGGCTCTGACCAAATATGTCAGCACTAACGATGTTAGCAGGCTCCATTGAGACCACACTCAACGAGAGGCCAGCCACAGATACAGGGGTTCCGTCCTCATCAGTATCGGTTAGGAACTGAGTCAGTTGGATTGTGACCCCCAAGCCCTCATCAAAGGACTGAGCGGGAATGCTCTGCCAGCGAGGCTGACCGTTCTCAATCACATTGAACCTCAGCATACCTGTGTTGGTGTCCTCTCCGTCGTTCATGCTTACTGTAATTCCCTGAGGTAGTGGGTTGCCCATGGCGTCCCACTGCAGGGTATCGAAGTGAACCTCGATTTCCGCATCTGCCGCATGCCATGCGATGAACGATGGGTCGTTGCTGGTGATGCTGAGTTGGGTGATATCGGTCTCGGCATCGCAAATCAAGCCATTCAGACTGACTCTTTCGTCGGTCTCAACCTTGACGGTTGGGGTACCAATATACTCATCACAACTGTCCGGTACAGCGTCAGGGTTGCTCGGGTCAATGACGAAAGGTAGGCCGTTAAGCAACTCAAAGGCCTCATTCATTGATGCCCATTCACCGACTTGTCCGCGTGCGTCTGTAAAGCGCAGGCGCGCGTCGTAGTCACCACTACCAGCGGTATTGACTGGAGTCACAGTAAACACGTAGCGCTCATTCGGAGTACCAGCAGCAATCAGTTGTTCGCCACCGCTAACCCAACTTGATGACCAGATGCCTGAGCCAGTCGGACTGACTTCAAATTCAGGGGTCATCGTTACCATCGTATCGACGTTGTCGTTACTCATACCGGTAGCATCGAAATCCAGAGACCCGCCACGTGGCAGGGTAGTCATACCATCGGCAATCGGTGTGTGTGATGATGGGGTGAAGTCGTGCTGTGCGTATCCGATGTGGAGGTTGTTTGCACCATTTCCATCGTCGGTCAAGCCAGAGATGACTGCCTTGAACATCGAGTTACCATTGGGCATCATCTGGATGCTTGAGGCCTCGAAAGTTGCGGTGAAGGTCTGCATCGACCCGGCACCGCTGGCATCGAGGCTGTTCAGATAAGTGCTGTCAATCAGCACATCGTTGCCTCCATCCATCCAATACAGGGAGATTGTACCACCATCGGTGTACTCGTCCACGCCCTTGTTCTTGACGGTCACTTCAAGGTCGAGGGTATCGCCGGTAAGGAAGCCGGGCAAACCATCCTGATTAGTCACCACCACATCCTCAGCAGAGACATCGATTAGCGGCTGCATGGTTCCATCAGCTGCAGCATAAACATCCTCATGGAAGCTACTGGTACTCCATCCGCTGTAGAGTGCCGCAACCACATTCATGTTGGTTGCTCCACCATTGACCAGACTGTTCGGTACCGTCCATGACTTGGACGCAGAACCTGATGTGAGAGAAATCGTGTCGAAGCCTGTGCCGCCACCAACGTTTCCGCTGTTGCTCGCATAGCCACCGTTGTTCAGCAGCCATGCTTCCCAGCAGTTGTGACCTTTACTACCATCATTGTAAACATGGGAATTGCAGACCTTCTCAGTCACTGCTGCATACAGTGTAATCGGTGAGGCGGCTGTGCCTGTACCGAGGTAAGAAGCCGACACGGTAACATCAGATGTGCCGTCGCCGTTGTCGCTTTGCCCGATGCTAATCGCATAATCAGCCGCAGAGGAGTGCATATTTCCACCGCTCGAGATGAATGAATCCCAGCAGGTGTTGGTGCCGCAACCTGTGTTGAGCGTGTCGTCACCGAAGGATGTTTTTGGTGCGCCACCTGTTTCCTGAAGGTGGGATACACCGTAAATCGGGGCGATGTCGCCCGCTTCTGCAGTAGCGGTCCCATAGCGGTTATTGGCCGGGTCGTATCCGAAATTTGCGCTATGATATGAGATGTACACATAGTTGTCAGGCAAACTGGTCTTGGCTTGGTGGTGGGCAGGGCTTCCATAATTGTAACAAAATGAACAATCGTCCGATGTGATGTATTGTGCAAACACCGTATGACCTGGGTTGGTTGGTGCTTGCATTGGCTCTGACACTTCTAGCAACTCGTTCTGGCGCGTATCCTCACCGAAGTCCATGGCAGCCAGAAGGCTTGCCAAAATCATCAGCGCGGTCATCGTTATTGCGGGTATAGAGCGTTGGCTCATAGCCACCTCACGCAAACGCCTCCATTATCAATGAAGTGGGTTGTAGAATTGGTAGAGTTTCACCGTATTTCTCCCCTTATCAAGTGTTATCAAACGCTTGCGCGCGCTCGCGTGTCAGCAATGGTCCGTAGAGGTGCGGGAAGTTCTGCTCACATCATGCGGGATACGATTCGCTCGGTCTGCTCACCGCTGAGACCGAGTTCACGATAGGCAAGTGGCCCACCCTCATCGAGCACCGGTTCCTGCTCCTCAAGTGTCAGCCGTGAATTGCTCTGGAAGAAAATACCCGTGTGGATTACGTCTCCCCAAACCATCGCCTTCTCGATACCGGCCTTCCAGTCGCTTGAATCGTGTTCAATATCCTCAAGCGGCTGAACGCGAGGCTTGAAGAATTGGTAGGTGTTGACCTTGTTGAAAGTCACACATGGGCTGAATACGTCGAGCAAAGCGAAGCCATTGTGCTCAATTCCAGCCTTAATCAATGAGACCAATTGCTTGATGTTACCAGTATAACCTCTCGCAACCCAAGTTGCGCCCGAGGTGATTGCACTTGCGATCGGGTTAATCGGCAACTCAACGCTGCCATGC
>Ga0208879_1002804_pt1 | contig 14875 bp, 13 predicted proteins | sample Knorr_S15_td_Bot_FD_185605 | JGI IMG/M metagenome (GOLD analysis project Ga0208879, IMG submission 185605) | Marine microbial communities from Southern Atlantic Ocean transect - Knorr_S15_td_Bottom_ad_5009_LV_A (SPAdes) (version 2) | ecosystem: Environmental > Aquatic > Marine > Oceanic | place... | reverse complement strand
ATCAGCTATCAGCTATCAGCTATCAGCTATCAGCTATCAGCTATCAGCTATCAGCTATCAGCTATCAGCTATCAGCTATCAGCTATCAGCTATCAGCTATCAGCTATCAGCTTCGATCCTATGCATAAGAGATGTCAACATTCTTGATAGCTCTTCCGTTTCACTTACCCAAGCTCTACCGATGGCAGCATCAATGTATTTAATCTCAATTCCGATATAAATTTGCGTTCGTGTTTCTGCTATTGACGATCTTGATATATCTAAAAAACGCACCCGCTCTTTTTTGCTGATTCTAGCCATACCTTCTGCGATATTACTCGGTATTGATAAACCAGAACGTGTGAGTTGATTGCGAAAACCAAAGTCATTCAGATCAGTCGTTTCTTTGTAGATTTCAGCACTTAATCTTGCTGATCGCTTCCATACCTCTAATTTTTCAAAATTCATACTTGCATCCTTTTAAGTATAAAAACTTTATATAGGCACGAATTTCTCAGAATGCAAATTTCAAACTGACGGCTGACGACTCAACGATATCTAACTTCTGACGACCAATCACTTCCTCTGGTCACTAATCACTTCTTCTGAGATTAATTCAATAACAAAATCAGAGCTGTACAAAAAACAACCTAATTTATTCGAGTTTCTTGTTTACTTTACGCTAGAAATCGCTAGAATACGCCGGCTTAAATATATTCGTTCTTTTACAACCCAAAGGTAATGCTATGCATCCAATGTTAAACATTGCGGTTCGCGCTGCGCGTAACGCAGGCAAAATTTTACTTCGCGCAAGTGAAGACTTATCAAAAGTTGATGTACAACAAAAAGGCACTAACGACTTAGTGACTAACATCGACAAAGAAGCTGAAGCCGCAATTCGTGACACTATTTTAAAATCTTACCCAGATCACACTATCGTAGGTGAAGAGCTTGGTGAGCATAAAGGTAAAGATGCAGATTACCAATGGATTGTAGACCCTCTTGATGGCACAACTAACTTCATCAAGGGTATCCCTCATTTCGCAGTATCTATTGCACTTAAAGTTAAAGGTCGTTTAGACCAAGCTGTTATCTATGATCCAATCCGTGGTGAATTATTCACTGCATCACGTGGTCAAGGCGCACAGCTTAACAGCAAGCGTTTACGCGTAACTAAAACTAACGAGTTAGCGGGCTCTGTACTTGCAACTGGTTTCCCATTCAAACAAAAACACCACTTAGACGCATACTCTGAAGCGTTTAAAGCGCTTTTCGTACACACTGCTGATATCCGCCGTGCAGGTTCTGCAGCATTAGATATGGCATATGTTGCTGCGGGTCGTGTTGATGGTTTCTTTGAAATTGGCCTTAAGCCATGGGACACAGCAGCAGGCGAGCTTTTAGTTAAAGAAGCGGGCGGTATGGTTGTTGATTTCGCAGGTGGTATTAACTACAACCAAAGCGGCAACATCATTTGTGGTGCACCTAAGTTAACTCAAGCGATCATTCGTGAAATTCGCCCAGTGTTAACTGAGTCACTACTTCGCTAATAGCGGTTGTAATGCAAAAAAGGAGCTACGGCTCCTTTTTTTGTGGCTGAAAATAATCGTTGTCGAGTTTTATCTCTATGACTTCACCTTCTTTAAATGGCAACTTAGCCAAGTCTTCAGCAAAGTAACTGGCAAATAATTGATCAAACTCGCCCGTGCTTTTCATCACCTTGAGTCCTTTTAACAGGGCTTCGGCCAATTCAGGCTTGTGGTTACTGACAAAAAAGTAAAATGCCGTTGGATAACTAATATAAAGATTAGGCACAATGACAAGTTCGTCACTTTTCACTTGTTCCATTTCAGAAATGACTTCAATGAACGAACGCGGAAAATAATCAACTCGCCCTCTGATCACTAGGTTAAACATCGCCTGATAATTTGCCAGTGGCCTGACTGTTAAGCCGTTTTGCGCAAGGATTTTAGTATCGGGCCAATCATGGCCTTGAATGGCACTAAACTGCGCTAAATCTTGCTTCGTTTTTACATCTTTAAAACGTGGTAAAAAAGCTCGTTTAGTGAGTAATGCGCGTTTACCAATGTAGCCTTTAAACAGTGGCACTTTAACGGCTATTGCAAGGTGTTCTCGCTCGGGGCTTGTCATACTCCAAAACACATCAGCCTGGTTTTCATCGAGCATCAGCAAAGTGCGCTGTTGATGAGGGTGAACCAGAACTTCGCTGATTTCTGCTTGATAATTACTGGCGCGTAAAGCCGCTGCCAGCAATTCATGAAGATAATAATCGCGTTTATACAGTGGGCGTTGTTCAATCGCTAAATTGACCACATTGTTAGCTTCTGTGGTAAGGCTGTATCCTAGGCTTAGCAATACTAGGATTGCACTACATAGTCGCTTCATTGTTATTTTTGATTATTGTGTTTTTTTTAAGCTACACCCTGTTAAACAGGGACACAAGTAAAAATATTCAAACTTAAAATTTCTTCATGAACTAATAGGGAATGCTTCATCTTTTTGGCAATTCAAACGGACTACCGCAGGTGCTGGGCGGCTTCGTTTGCATACAAATAAGTGGCTACTCTGATAACGTTTTGCTTCTTTTTTCGCATCTGTTGCCAGTGCTGCAACTTGGTGGCTGTTAATACATAGCTCTAAATCAGGCTTAACTAAACCGATTGATAATGTAAGTAGTGGCACAAACTGCTTTTTACCTTCGCGGTTGCTTGCCCAATAACCCCCTTGCTCAATGTGCTCTGGGGTGAAAAAGGCGCGTGACTGGTGTTCAAATTTACTGATGATGTCGTGGCATACTTGCTCTGCATCATTTTGATCAAACACCACCATAAAGTCATCACCACCAATATGGCCGACAAAACCTTTACTAGTGCTACACGCCTCTACGATGACTTCAGCAAGTAATTTTATAACGCTGTCACCGCTGGCATAACCGTATAGGTCATTAAATTGTTTAAAGTGATTTAAATCAACATATGCGAGTGAGAACGGATAATTATTACGAAGCCTCAGCTCAATTGCTTCGTTAATCGCGACATTACCCGGCAGCATAGTCAGCGGGTTGGCATGTTGTGCATGGCGGATTTTTTCTTCGGTAATGTGTTTTAAGATATTACGCAATGGCGCCAAACCTAAGTATTCACCACTTCGGGTGATAACAATGTGGCGTCGAATATCAAACTCAAACTCAGTAATTTGCTGACTCACCGTATCGAGTAACTCGTTTTCGTCAACGATTAACGGCTGTTTATCCATTAAAGAAGTAACTGGCTGCTTATCATAAAGTGCATGACCATAGGGAGCGGCAAACACTTCAGTGAGTTGATCTCGGTGTAATAAACCAACAGGAATATTGTGCTCAAGCACCGCAAGACTCGTTAAACTTTTATCTTGCTCAAAGATGCTGTGCGCGTCTTTGCAACGGGTTGTTGCTTCTATGCTGGCGTGCTCGACTGCCAACCAACCAATCGCCATAGACTGTTCAAAAGTATTGCTGCTATCTGATGATTCTAAGTGCTTTAAGCAATGAATATTTATTTCGTAGCTTGGTTGTATACTCGGCCTTTCGAGTAAAAAGCCTTGTGCGTGCTGCACGCCTAAGCTTTCGAGTAAACGAAGCTCCTCTGCTCGTTCTATCCCTTCTGCGATAACTTGCGTATTGGTGGCTTTTGCAAGCTCAATAATTGACTTTAAAAACTCTTTTTTAACCACACTCTGGTCGCAATGATCAATAAAGTAGCGGTCTATTTTTACAAACTCAGGACATAACTCAGACCATTGCTTTAAACCCGAATAGCCAGCCCCTAAGTCATCAATGGCAATCGAAAAACCTAGTTCGCGGTAATGGGCAATGGTTTTTAATAATAAAAAGCCATCATCCACTTTTTCTTGCTCTGTAACCTCAATAACGACCCGATTGGTTGCAAGACCAAAGTGCTCAACTAGATGTAATGTTTCACCTTTAGGATGGCAAGGGTCAAGTAAGGTTTTAGGACTTACATTAAGGAATAACTTACCTTGCAGATTGAGTTTAACAAAGTTCTCAATTGCCTTACTGCGACAAAGTAGCTCTAATTCAGAGATTTTATGGCAAGCAATTGCTTCGCTGAATAATGCACTCGGCATTTCTAGCTCAGACCCTTTTGGACCGCGACTTAATGCCTCATAACCCAAAATATGCTGATTAGAAATATCAAAGATAGGCTGAAACAAGGTTTCAATAGCACTGTTATCTAAGATCTGCTGTAGTTGCGCGCTCACCTTACACCTAGCGTTAGTAATACAAATAGACGGCTAAATTAGCAACCTTGTATGACAATTTTATGGCAAGGCTATGACGAGTACTGACTACTCAATAGCGGTGATCAGCTCAAGCTGCTTAATGCGAGCAAAACTATCTGTCATTTTTAATTTAGCTTTTTGGTAATCACTCTGTGCTAAATCAGCTTGTTGCGCTAGCGAATAGACGGCAAGCGGATTAAGTAATAACTGCTGCGCATGATAGCAACTTGCTGCAGCAAACTCAGGAAGGTTTGGCTCGAGGTTGATAATGATTTCATTCTTTAACGCGTCTGTGTCATTACTTTGCGGTTGCTGAAACTCGGTTGCGTCTGCCAACGCATGCAAACTTGCCTCACACTCTGGCAGCTGCGCTTTTAGGTTTAAAAACAAACCTGTTGATGAAGTAATTAGCTTAAGCGTCAAATCTTGTAATTGCTGAGTTGTTGATTGATTTTGCAATGCCTCTACAACTTGCCAAGCTAAACCTTTATAGCTGTCAAACTGCTGCTCTAGTGTTACCTCAGGTATTTGCTGTACTTCTGTCTGTTCTGGCTCAGGCTTATCGTCACAAGCACTAAGCATTAAAAGTATAAACACGCTAAACATCAGGTGTTTCATAATGTCTCCCATAAAAAAACCGCCCTAATTAGGGCGGTTTCTTTTTGTATCACTTATTAAGGCATAGGATCGAGATCCGCACCTTCTTTTTCAATTACTTCTGGAATTAAGTCTTCTTTACTTACACCCATTGCAATTGCTACTGCTGAAGCAACGTAAACAGACGAGTAAGTACCGATGAACACACCAAATAGTAACGCAGTTGCGAAACCGTGGATCGTTTGACCACCCCATACGAACAATGCAATCAATACTAAAATTGTCGTGATTGAAGTAACTAATGTACGGTTTAACGTCTGCGTTAATGAAATATCGATAATTTCAATCGTGTCATCAACACGCACTTTACGGAAGTTTTCACGGATACGGTCAGATACAACGATAGTATCGTTGAGTGAGTAACCTATTACTGCCAAAATCGCCGCAAGAATCGTTAAGTCAAACTCAAGACCTAGCACTGAGAATAAACCTAATGTGATGATAACGTCATGTAATAGTGCTGAAACCGCACCTACCGCAAATCGCCATTCAAAACGAAACGCAACGTAAATTAAGATACAGATAAGTGCAGTTAACATGGCAAGGCCACCCTGCTCTTTTAGATCTTCACCCACACTTGGGCCAACAAATTCGATACGACGCATTTCTACTGTCGGCTCAATTTTTTGCAATGCCGTAATGATTTGGTTACCAATAACTTCTGCTTTAACGCCTGCACCTTGCGGTGCAAGACGTACTAAAATCTCTTTACTTGAGCCAAACAGCTGCACCGAGAAATCTTCAAAACCACTTTCTGTGATTGCATCACGTACTTGTTTAAGATCGGGTGCCTCTGTAAAGCCTACTTCAACAGCGGTACCGCCAGTAAAGTCGAGACCGAAGTTTAAGCCTTTAGTAAAAAACGATACGAAAGAAGCCAAAATCAACAAGGTTGATACTGTCATGGCAAACTTACGTAACTTCATAAAGCCGAGTGTTTTACCACCGAGTTTTAAAATTTGCATGCTGACTCCTAAATCGACAACTTCTCAATACGCTTACCGCCAATGAATAAGTTGATTACCGCACGGGTACCAACAATGGCTGTAAACATAGAGGTGATAATACCAATCGCAAGTGTTACTGCGAAACCAGCAATAGGACCAGTACCCACTGCAAATAGGATCACTGCTGCGATTAGCGTTGTGATGTTAGCATCGAAAATCGTACTAAATGCGCTGTCGTAACCAAAATGAACAGCTTGTTGCGGGCTACGGCCATCAGCAAGTTCTTCACGAATACGTTCAAAAATAAGTACGTTGGCGTCAACCGCCATACCGACGGTCAATACGATACCTGCAATACCCGGTAGCGTTAACGCTGCACCTGGGATAAGCGACATTACGCCGACGATTAATACTAGGTTTGCGCCCAGTGCCAAATTTGCCACCATGCCGAAACCTTTGTAGTAAACAAGCATAAATACAAGTACAAACACAAAACCAAGCACAACCGCAGTCATACCCGCTTCGATGTTCTCTTGACCTAGGCTTGGACCTACTGTGCGCTCTTCAACAATTTGAATTGGCGCTACAAGTGCACCGGCACGAAGTAATAAACTTAGATTATGTGCTTCAGCTGGGTTATCGATACCAGTAATACGGAATGAACGGTCAAGACGAGCTTGAATGGTTGCCACGTTAATTACTTCTTCAACTTTAATTGGTGGAAGCGCTTTACCGTTTTCATCTGTTTTACCCGATGGCTTGTATTCAATGAATACCGTTGCCATGCGTTTACCGATAGCACGCTTAGTGAACGCATTCATTTTTGCGCCACCTTTGCTGTCTAGCGTAATGCTAACTTGTGGACGTTGATACTCATCTGTGCCTGATTGCGCACCAGTAATATGACTACCTTCAAGAATGATGCGTTGCTTAAGTACCACAGGGTAACCTTCACGCGCCATGATCATTTCTGTACCTGGCGGTAAACGACCTTGCAGCGCAGCACTTGCATCTGCGTTCTCGTCAACTTCGCGGAATTCGAGTGTTGCTGTTGCACCCAGAATTTCTTTTGCACGCGCTGTATCTTGCACACCCGGAAGTTGCACGATGATACGCTCAGCACCTTGGCGCTGTACGTTAGGCTCTGCAACACCGATTTGGTTAATACGGTTACGGATAATCGTTTCGTTTTGTTTGATAGCGTAGTCACGAATTTCTTTTAACTTTTGCTCGCTCATGCTCACGTAAAAAGCATTGTCGCTGCTGCTATCATCAACGTATACGTTTAATGGGTAACGTGTTGATAAGAAACGCTCTGCTGCGCTTTTATCTTCTTCGTTACGCATTTCAACACGTAATCGCTCGCTATTCGCTACACGGCGAATGGTGCGATAACGTAGTTTTTCTTCACGTAAGTCACTTTTGAAATCTTGTTCCATTTGCTCAAGCTGAGTATCAACCGCCGTCGCCATGTCGATTTCCATAGTAAAGTGAACACCACCGCTTAAATCTAGGCCTAGTTTCATTGGGTTACCACCCAAAGACTTTAACCACTCAGGTTGAGCAGGCGCCATGTTGATTGCTGAGATGTAATCTTCACTAAGGGAATCACGCAGTAGATCTTGCGCTTTTAGTTGGTCTTCAACATTCTTAAAACGAACGAGGATTTGTCCGTCTTCAAGTTTGCTTGATTTAACAGTAACGTTATGTTCTTTGAGAGTCGCATTTACTTTATCGAGTACGCTGAGGTCAGCATCAGTACCTTTAGTGCCCGATACTTGGATGGCCGGGTCACGGCCATACAAGTTAGGTGAGGCATATAAAATACCAACGACTAACACTACAAGAACAAGTAAATACTTCCATAATGGAAACTTGTTTAACACGTGTGAGTCCTTATTTTTATTGTTATAGCGACTTCATAGTGCCTTTTGGCAATACTGCAGAAACAGCTGATTTTTGAACTGTTACTTCTGCTTGGTCGTTTAATGAAATCACGATGAAGTCTTTGTCATCAGCGATTTTAGCAATCTTACCTACTAAACCACCTTGCGTTAGTACTTCGTCGCCTTTCGCCATTGCGCTCATTAGGGCTTTATGCTCTTTTACACGCTTAGCTTGTGGACGGTAGATTAAGAAATAAAATACCAGACCGAAAATACCCAACATGATTAGCATTTCCATGCCACCACCTGCTGGTGCTGCACCTGCCGCACTTGCGTGGGCGTTTGAGATGAATAAACTCATTTCACTTCCTCTTTAATTTTTCTAAAAATTTAATCTGATGTATCTGCAAGCTCTGGTACTTCTTGACCACGGCGTGCATAAAAATCTGCAACAAATTCGTCTAGTTTGCCATTACTGATGGCATTACGTAAGCCTTCCATCACGCGTTGATAATAACGTAAGTTGTGAATCGTGTTTAGACGTGCGCCTAAGATTTCATTACATTTATCAAGATGATGCAAGTATGCACGTGAATAGTTTTTACATGTATGACAATCACACTCAGGATCCAGTGGACCGGTGTCTGTTTTATGTACTGCATTACGGATTTTAACAATGCCGCCAGTAACGAATAAGTGACCGTTACGGGCATTACGCGTAGGCATTACACAGTCAAACATATCGATACCACGGCGAACCGCTTCAACTAAGTCTTCTGGTTTACCAACACCCATTAAGTAACGAGGTTTGTCTTCTGGCATTTTGTAAGCACAGTGATCAAGAATATTGATCATCTCGTTTTTCGGCTCACCAACCGATAAACCACCTAATGCATAACCATCAAAGCCGATTTCTTCTAAGCCTTTTTGTGATTGTGCACGAAGCTCAGGGTACATACCACCTTGGATAATACCAAATAGCGCAGCTGGGTTATCACCATGGCCTTCTTTTGAGCGTTTAGCCCAACGAAGTGATAACTCCATAGAGTCTTTCGCTTCTTTTTCTGTCGCTGGGTATGGCGTACATTCGTCAAAAATCATTACGATGTCAGAGCCTAGATCACGCTGAACTTGCATCGCTTTTTCTGGCGAAAGCATGATTTTTTCACCATTAACTGGTGAGCTGAACATCACGCCTTCTTCTGTGATTTTACGCATTGCGCCTAAGCTGAATACTTGGAAACCGCCTGAATCAGTTAGGATTGGACGATCCCAATTCATGAAGTCGTGTAAGTCACCGTGCTGCTTAATGATTTCTGTGCCAGGACGTAACATTAAATGGAAAGTGTTACCTAAGCAGATTTGCGCGCCAGTATCTTTTACTTCGTCAGGGGTCATGCCCTTAACTGTGCCGTAAGTACCTACCGGCATAAATGCAGGGGTTTCTACAACGCCACGTTCAAAAATCAAGCGGCCGCGGCGCGCTTTACCGTCAGTGCGGTCTAATTCAAATTTCATATTATCCTCAGTGTCGGAAAAACAGTCCAACAAGCTATAATTTAACCGCTCGATTCTACCCTGTTTGCAGGTTTATTACTATTAATTGGGCTAAATTCGAAAATAAAAAGCCCAGTTCAAAAACTGGGCTTTTTATTGGGTATAATCGTTATTTGCGCGTTAAGAACATCGCATCGCCATAACTAAAGAAGCGATACTGTTCTTTTATCGCCGTATGATAAGCACCCATAATGTTATCTTGGCCTGCAAAGGCACTGACTAACATAATCAATGTTGATTCAGGCAAGTGGAAATTTGTTACCATGGCATCAACCACATTGAACTGATAACCCGGGTAAATAAAGATATCGGTATCACCAAAGTAAGTATCTAATTTGCCGCCGTGCACTTTAGCAGCAGACTCTAACGAGCGAACTGAGGTAGTACCTACGGCTATTACGCGACCACCTTTCGCTTTCGTTTCGGCTACCGCTTTAACCACATCATCAGGCACTTCAATGTACTCAGAGTGCATAACATGCTCGTCAACTGAGTCAACACGCACAGGCTGGAATGTACCCGCACCGACATGCAAAGTCACAAACGCCATGTTAATGCCCTTATCTTTTAAGGCCGCCATTAATTTATCATCAAAATGCAGGCCAGCTGTTGGCGCGGCTACGGCACCTGGCTTTTCACCATAAACTGTTTGATAGCGCTCACGATCTGACTCGTTATCAGGGCGGTCAATATAAGGTGGTAATGGCATGTGGCCGATGTCGTTTAAGATATCGAGGACATTTTCGTCTTTGGCAAATTCAAGCTCAAAAAGCTCGCCATGACGCGCAACCATGGTTGCTTCTGCTTTACCTTCAAGAATGATTTTTGAGCCTGGTTTTGGCGATTTGCTAGCTCGCACATGCGCAAGCACACGGTGCTCGTCGAGTACGCGCTCAACTAACACCTCAAGCTTACCGCCCGATTCTTTTTGCCCAAACATACGCGCAGGGATCACTTTAGTGTTATTAAAAACTAATAAGTCATTTTCATTAACAAGCGATAAAATATCACTAAACACTTTATGCTCAAGGTGGCCTGATGGGCCATCAAGCGTCAGTAAACGGCTGCTAGTTCGATCTGCTTTCGGAAAACGAGCAATTAATTCATCAGGAAGGTCAAAGCTAAAATCAGCTACGCGCATAGAGCATATCTCTCATTAATAAAAACGCGCCAAGTTTACTCTGATAAGCCCACCACCTCAAGCAAAGCCCTGTGCCAACTTCGTACAAGCTTAAAGGATTACAAACTTAAGTACTTATTAACCGCTTTTTGGGTAAAGTTTGCTTGTAGATTAGGCAAAATGTCATTATTCTAGCTTATTCACTAAACATGGTTTAAGTAAGAGGTAGTAGCGCCATGGCCAAGCAGTTAAAGCTGCTAATTTTGAACGCAAGCGTTGCTGAGCGTGAGACTATTAAGTCGACATTAAACAAGCTTAATGTTTTCATGTTTATCGAAGCCAGTGACTCTCAAGATGCGCTAAAAATTCTCAAAAGCCACCCGGTGGATATTATCATTACAGGCCTTGAAGTCGGTAAGATTGATGGTTGGCGCTTTTCGCGCATGATCCGTTCAGGGCTATTGAAAACCCCAAAAAACACACCTATTTTACTTACTCCACCAATCTATTGTGAACGTATAGCCGAAACCACTGCACGCAGCTATGGCATTGATGCTGTTCTTCCATTTGAACGCCAAGATATGTTGCCGCAAGTGCTTGCCAACGTGTTATCAACACACCTTGAAAAAAGTAGTCGCCTTAATTTATTACTGCTTGAAACCGATAACCGTAAGGCAAAGGATATCAGCGAACAGCTAAAACTTAGCTTCGCGATAACCCATACCACCTCAACAAAAGCGACGCTTGCGACCTATCTACAACAGAAGTTTGCCATAGTATTGATTGACGCGACCGAGTCTCATTCAGATACTGCGGCGGGGTTAATTAGCGAAATATTACAACACAACCCTAAGCAAGCAATCGTAACCATCATTGATAACAATGATGCAGATTACGCAGAGCAGTTATTACTTTCTGGCGTTACTGACTTTATTCGCGCCCCATACGATCATTCATTATTGAGTAAAGTGTGTGACCACGCTGCTCGCCGTGAAGATTTCATGGTGAGCTACGCAGAGTTTGCACAAAAAGTAGAACAACTAAGCCAAAGTCAAAGCCGTTATAAAGAGCTGTTTTCTGCCCACCAACGTATCTTATTACATTTAAATACGGTGGTACTTGAGTTTAACCAAGAGGGAAATATTCGCTTTATTAACCCAGCTTGGGAGCACTTAACGGGCTATGGCATTAAGTCTAGCTTGGCAAAATCATTGACTGATTTTTGTTTGCCTGAGTGCAAAACAAAGCTACAAGATACAATACAGAGTATTTTGCATGGTGGCGAGCAACAGCAACAGGTAGAGATCCAACTTAAGCATAAAAATGGCAATGCTATTTGGGTTGAATGTCGTTTACAGCTGATTAAAAACAGCCAAAACTCTGCGACTATTACCGCCACTATTGATAACATTCATGAACGTAAACAAGCTGAGCTACAGCTTCGTCACTTAGCCTTACACGATACGCTCACAGAGCTGCATAACCGTTACTACTTTGACCAACAGTTACAACGTATTTGTAAGGCCAAATACACCAGTAAAGATACCGAGCATGCGCTCATCTATATCGATTTAGATCACTTTAAAATCATTAACGATAGTAAAGGCCATCAACAAGGTGACATCGTTTTAAAAGAGGTTGCCCAGTTATTTACTGCGAATATCAGTGATGAGCATTTAGTGTGCCGCATCGGTGGTGATGAATTTGCGGTGATCTTAAAAAATACTAACTTACTTGATGCGCACTTGGTGGCAGAAAGTATCTGCATGGCGATTGAAAAACACCGCTTTCACTCCGAAGGTCAAGAGTACTCAATTAGCTGCTCTATTGGTTTAACGCAAATCACCGAGCAAAATAACGACCCAAGTGAATGTTTAAAACAAGCTGACATCGCCCTTTATGTAGCAAAAAGCTTAGGCCGTAACTTAGTTCACTGTTACTCAAAAGAAGATAGCCATCATAACAGCTTACAAGCGGGTCTTGAGTGGGGTCATAGCATTCGCCAAGCATTACAACATGATGCAATCGAGTTGCACTATCAACCAATTTGGGACTTCAAACGCGGCCATGTTGCTTATTTTGAAGCGCTATTACGTTTGAAGCTGAATGACGAGCTTATTTATCCCAACCAGTTTATTCCTGCGCTTGAGCTTTTAAACGATACCTTTTTAATGGATCAATGCGTCATTCGTAATGCTATTAAGAGCGTTGCCGAGTACCCAGAGCTTAATCAAATCGCAATTAACTTATCAGCACAGTCGTTTTTAGATGAGCGCCTATTGCCGCACATTGAATCGAGCTTAAAAGAATATAATGTTGAACCAACACGCATTATTTTTGAGATCACCGAGTCTGCGAGTATCAATAACCTAGTTGCAACCCGTGCGATGATCGAGCGTTTAAACGGCTTAGGCTGTCATTTCTCGATTGATGACTTTGGTACTGGCTTTAGTACCTTCAACTACCTTAAACAATTACCGGCTCAGCATGTAAAAATTGATGGCTCATTTGTTCGTGATATGTTGAATGACCCAATCGATTTAGCACTTGTAAAAGCGATCAATGATATTAGCCGTTCGCTTGATAAGCGCTCTGTAGCGGAATATGTTGAAAACAAAGATATATTCTTAGCACTAAAAGAAATTGGTATAGACTATGGTCAAGGGTACTTTATTGCCCGCCCTGTACCGGTTGAAAAAATTAGCGCTGAACTTAAAAAAATATCTGAAAATAATCTGTTTAATTAACAGTTAGCTAACATTAAAAAGCCTAGTTCTGATACATTTTTAAACATTTTTTATTAGTTTTTAAGCTTCCATACTCACAATACTCATCTATACTTTAATCCACAGCAAGAACAAATGTCGTGGTTTTATGGTGATTATCAAATAAAAACATGACATTACTTATTACATTAAACATACTGAATGTGACTTAACATCGTTAAGTCCATGTATTGACGGTATAAAGGAGAAAAGTGATGACACAACTAATCGTTTTGTTGCTGATTGTGAATCTAGGGATAGCGTATCAATGTTACCGTAATGCGACCTTTAAGGGGTATCCGGTGAAAATATTTACAGGGCTAGGTTTAATCCCTTACTTTAACTTAGTCGTGTGGGTTTATTTGTTATTTTTACCTGACTTAAAACCATTTTCAATGAATGAAAAGCAGCCACTTTAGGCTGCTTTTTAGTTGGGAGAATTTAAAAGCGATAACTTGATGCCTTGTCGATAAGTTGTGCGGCTTTTATATCGCCAACCACGCACTTTTTGATATCTGACTTTTTAAATACTTTAACCAGCTCACCCTTACCTTCACTCACACCGCGAATGATAAAGCTCACATGTTCATCGTTAGGCAGACTTCTTAAACCGCTACCATAATCACATAAGGTCAGTGATAAGCTTTTATCTACTTGCTTAGCTAAAGCAGCCAACTGCTGTTGTTGCTCTTTCACACGAGCTTGTTTTTTCTCAGCTAACTCTTTGCGCATTTCTTGCTGTTTTAAAGACAGCTTTTGCTGCTCTTTCTCAAGCTCTTTAATTGATGCTTGTAGTGCTTGTTTACGTTTTTCGAGCTCTTGCTCTTTGGCATCTTTATCGTGGCGACGATCAAACTCAAGATCACGCTTTTCACGTTCAAGATCACGGATTTCACGGCTCACATCGCGCTCTTGCTCGGCAACTTCACGCACTCGCTCTGCACTTTCACGCATCACTTCCATGGCCTGCTGATAAGCTTCTTGCGTTTTTACGACCACCGCATCGCTGATCACTTGCACATGTTCGCCTAGCACTTCGATTTCAGTTAGCTCTTCAAAATCGATATCTGGCATGGGTGGAAGCGGTGCATCAGGCACTGACGCAAACACTGTAGACCAGCGTGAGCCGCTTCTTACGTCAAAGCTAAACACCACACCTTGATGCTGCAAATAACTTGATGATACGTTTCTTACCTTGTTATCGGTATCTTGTTTTAATGCTGCTGTGAGGATTTTTTCCATGATCCCGACTTCACGCTGAATTTTATCTAACTCATCACTACTTTGTGCAAACACAGGGTTCACTGTTGCTACACCACATAGCAATAACACCGCACTGGCTATCATGTTCTTTGGCATTTTAATACTCCACGTTGTTGGCAACGGTTGGCATAGGTCGGCCATCCACTTGCTCTGCTAAATCATTTAATTGCATACGCAAGTATGCTTGGTCTTGGGCGCGCTGCGTTTTGATATAAGCAAGCACACTGGCAATATCTTCTTGTCGCTCTACACGACCCGTTTTAATCGCTTCTTTCGCTAGCTGATACATATGCTGTTGCTGTATGTCATTTTGTGCTGTTAGCATGTTTTGCAATTGATCTATTTGTTTTTGTTGTGACTCTAATAAACGAGTTTGCTTAGCCACTTGCTCAAGCAACT
>Ga0208879_1002802_pt1 | contig 14879 bp, 14 predicted proteins | sample Knorr_S15_td_Bot_FD_185605 | JGI IMG/M metagenome (GOLD analysis project Ga0208879, IMG submission 185605) | Marine microbial communities from Southern Atlantic Ocean transect - Knorr_S15_td_Bottom_ad_5009_LV_A (SPAdes) (version 2) | ecosystem: Environmental > Aquatic > Marine > Oceanic | place... | reverse complement strand
TGCGACACCGTAGGTGAGAGTGCGCGGGACCCCCGTGCGCATGATGGTTTGCGCTTCTTCGATTACTGCGTTCTCCACACACCCACCAGAAACAGAGCCCTGAAACTCACCGTTGTCACAGATGGCAAGCAAACTGCCGACTGGTCGTGGGGCAGAACCCCAGGTCTTGAGAACAAACGCGAGTGCAATGTTGTGTCCAGCGCTCGCCCACTCGCTGATGTGAGCCAAGATGTCGCGGTCGTCTGCCAAGGCGTGAATCCTCCTGTACGCAACCCCAGTGTGTTAGCAAAGGCAGCCCACAGGGGATCAGTATAGCGTTGGGCCGGGTGACAGTCTGTTGTCTCGGCTGTGTTAAGAAACATCAGGTGGTCTAGAAAAAATATTATCGTTATGATGTTTCTCGATGACACCAGAGACATGTCTTATGGCACGTGACCGGGTACATTTCGCGTTTCTCAATCTCGGCCATTTCTTTGACCACTTGTTATTGCTCGTTTTTGCAACGGTGGCGGCGCTGACTTTGACGCGTGAGTGGGGCATGACTTACGCCGAGTTGATTCCTTACGCAACACCGGCGTTGATTGCTTTTGGGTTGTGTGCTTTACCGGCGGGCTGGTTGGCTGATCGCTGGAGTCGTGAGGGCATGATGCTTGTATTTTTTCTTGGCATGGGTCTCAGTGCCTGTGCCACATCCTTTGCAAGCACGCCGATCGAGATCGCGATGGGGTTATTTGCGATTGGGGTTTTTGGTGCTATTTACCATCCCGTTGGTTTAGCGCTGGTGATCCAAGGCAGGGAACGCACTGGGATTCCGCTCGCTGTCAATGGCGTTTTCGGAAATCTTGGTGTAGCTTGCGCCGCGCTTTTTTCAGGCCTTTTGGTTGATCACAGTGGTTGGCAGGCTGCCTTTATTTGGCCAGGAGTGGCCACCTTCATCATCGGCATCGGGTACGCGGGTTTTCTATATCTCGGTTCGAGTCACTCGCTTACGCAAGAGGCGGATGCCGTAAAGAAAAAGCAGGCAGGTCAAGTTAAGGTCGACAGTGGGGTGTTTAAGCGCATTCTTTCTATCGTATTTTTTTCTACAGCCCTCGGGGGCCTCATTTTCCAGAGTACGACGTTTGCCTTGCCCAAGGTGATCGACGAAGTGCTCGCTGACATCGCTGTTTCGGCATCAGCGGTGGGTTGGTACGCGTTCGTAGTGTTTGCTGCCGCGTCGGTTGGGCAGTTAATCGTGGGTTTTCTGGTTGATCGCTGGTCGTTGAAATGGGTGTTCTTAGTAGTGGCCGCGTTTCAGGTGCTTTTTTTCTGGGTGATGATTGGTTTGAGTGGATTGCTGGCCTTATCCGTTGCCGTCGCGTTCATGCTGGTCGTGTTTGGTCAAATTCCGATTAACGATGTACTGATTGGCCGAGTGACGCGCAGTGAGTGGAGGAGTCGAGTTTTTGCTACGCGCTATCTCATCACATTTTCGGTGAGTGCTACTGCGGTGCCGATGATTGCCTGGATCCATGCAGGTTGGGGTTTTGATAGCTTGTTTGCGCTGCTGGCCGTCGTCGCTGCCATGATCGTTTTTGCGGTGGTGTTGTTGCCTCGAGCCCTCGCAACAGCAGCTTGATCAACGGGTGTGCTGCGGACTTAGGGTTACAGGTGCCCGGGATCCTCTACCTTAGGCCAGTAAGGCTGAGTTCGTTTGGTGAATGGAATTGATCCATAGTCAGAGGTGAGTGTTCCGGGGCCAGAGACGTAATAAATGGCTGCCGCAATGGGCTCAAATCCAGCGTAGAAATGTTGCGTCGATTTGACCACGATGATTCGGTAAGTCATCAGATCAATACCGAGCTGCGTGAAGACATCTGGGTTAAATACCTGGGTCCGAGTTGCGTTGAGGACCAGATCGATTCCATTGATTGACTGCACCCACACAATGTCGCCAGTAAGATTTGTCGATGGCCCGAAACTCTGTGTTCCATTGCGTAGTGTTCCGCGCACGGTAACTTCAAGATCCACGGGTGTGCCTGAAGTTGGGCCACATTTTCCGCCGATGCGAAGCTGTAGAGTGCTTCCTTCGCCGGCCTCAAGGCAGAAGCGTACGGCAACCGGGTCCCAATAGAGTCCGGACAATACGCTGGTGGTGTTGGTTTCTAGCAGGTGCTGTAAAACAAAGGTGGAATCACTGGGTGCGCCGCCACCGGCATTGTCCGCAACATCGGCAAGTACCACAGGTCCCGGTGGGGCCTTCTTCGCGAGGTCCAACGCCTCATCGATATTGACCCGCGGCGCCGCAATCGCCTCGCGTAGGTCCCAGATCTCTTGGCCCAGCTTTTGCGCGACTTTTTGAGCCTGATCAGTGTCATTGTCGGTGACAACCAGCATTTTTCCACCGACGTCGGCAACGTCTCCGTACGGAAAGCAGTGACTCATCGATACGGAAAGCACACCGTCGTGACCTTCCAACGATTGCATGCGAGCGACAAATGATTTCATGGGTTCCGTGGGTGTGCGATAGCTGTTAATCATGTTGAGATCAAAGGTCGCCATTCTGGGATGTACTGAGCCGCGTGCCGCGGCTGAGCAGATGTCAAACAGTTCTTGCGCACGCTCCTGTGGATCGATGTGGGGGTATTCTTTGAATGTGACAATGACATTGGCATTGGCCATCATGGCCTCGCTGATATGGCAATGAAGGTCCAGTTCCGCACCAATGATGACGTGTGGCCCGACAATCTCCCTGATACAGGCCAACAGGTCACCTTCACAGTCGTCGTAACCTTCCGCAACCATGGCACCGTGCATATTGATCAGGACCACTTCGACGGGCATGGCTGCACGCAAGTCGTCAAGAATCTCATCGCGAAACTTTTCGTAAACGCGTCGTATCGTCAGGCCGGCAGGTTGGGCAAAGGCAGCGAGACTCTCAACCACTTTGCGTTGTTCAAGTTCAGCAGCGCGGCGCCAGACGTGCAGTGGACCGGAAAATAATGAGGGTTCGTGTGATGTGGCATCGCCGTGATACAGCATGGTCTCAGCGAAGGTCTCCTCACCGGTGGGGATGGGAGAAAAAGTATTGGTTTCAGTACCGAGACAGGCGATGAAGGTCTTCATGGAATCGTTCTTCCGTGTTGCACGCTGATACAGGGGGCATCGTAAAATGCCGGCGATTTGATGCTAAGCGTCTTCGGCTTGTTTGTCCAAATTAGCGACGGAGCCCGTCACAGTGGTTTTGTTAATCACTAGGGTGCGCCCATAGCGAAGCCGTGGGCCGAAACACTTTCTTAAATGCTTGCACCTGGCGTCACGCCCCGTCGTAAACTAACGATTCGTTTAACGAGCAAGAATATGATGACTGACAGACTTGAAGCGTTTGCAAAGAAATACCTCATCCGTTATGGGGGTGATCCGCTGAAGGGGATTTTCGTTCGTGCCCAAGGTGCCAGAGTGTGGGACGCAAACGGCAGGGAGATTCTCGACTTCACTTCGGGCCAGATGTGCGCGACGATTGGCCACAATCATCCGGCGATTGTTGAGGCGATTCGTCACAGTACAGAGCGAGCGATTCACCTTTTCAGCGGCATGATTCCTGATTCAGTCAGTGAACTTGCCCATCGTTTGGCCGGCATTTTGCCGTCACCGCTGACGCGATCGCTATTTGTTAACACCGGTAGCGAAAGTAACGAGGCGGCAATCCGCATGGCCAAGTTGGTCACCGATGGGTTCGAAGTGCTGGCGTTGGGGGGCTCTTGGCATGGTGTGACGGGCGCCTCGAGTGCGGTCTCTTTTGCGTCGGATCGGCACGGCTATGGGCCAACAATGCCAGGAGTATTCGTGTTGCCCGAGCCCAATGCCTATCGTTGTCCCGTTGAGCATTGCACTCGCAAATGTGATCACACTTGTCTGCGGGTCGGCCTAAGAATGTTTGATATGCAAAGCGTTGGCGCGCCAGCAGCTATCATTGCGGAGCCCATCATTAGTGCAGGTGGTGTGATCGTGCCGCCCGATGGCTACTTTGCCGAACTTCGTCAGGCGTGTGATGACAGAGGAATGAAATTAATATTTGATGAGGCGCAGACAGCGTTTGGTCGCATCGGAGCGTGGTCTGCGGCGGAGAAAGTGGGGGTAACTCCTGACATCATGACGGTGTCAAAAACGCTTGGAGGCGGTATACCGCTGGCGGGTGTGGTAACCAGTGATGAAATCGAGGACAAAGCGCACCGTCGTGGGTTCAATTTCTACACTTCCCATGTAGCCGATCCGATGCCAGCGGCCGTGGGTCTAGCAGTGATTGATGTGATTGATAAGGAGAACCTGCGCCAGCGAGCGTTAGAACAAGGAGATTATTTGCGCCGGCAGTTGGAGATATTGGCGCAGCGGCATGAGGCGATTGACGAAATTCGTGGAGACGGACTACTGATCGGTGTTGAGCTAGTGAAGGATCGTGATTCCCGGGAACCCCACCACGAATTAGGGGCATTGACCACCAGTCGTTGTTTTGAACTGGGTTTGAGTATGAATATTCGTCGTCGACCGGAACGGGGTTCGGTTTGGCGTATCGCGCCACCGATCACAGTGACTCGAAACGAGATCGACCGCGCGATTGCTATACTTGATCAGGCCTTGTCCGAGTCTGTTGATCATTTGGCACGGGGCCATTGAGTTTTGGTCAGACAGGTGAGGCCAACGCGAGCCATCTTATGAACGGTCGCACCGAGCGGTTATTTTTCCTGCCTGATGGGTTCATGCAGGTGTTGGATATTGGTTTCGAATGTCGTGAGAAAAGAGGGCTGTCCGCACCGGGTGAAATCTTCGACTGTTTGCAATGGCTACACGGAGGTTATGACATGAAGTTCCTCCGATTTGGTTTGTCTGGTCTGGCACATTGACAAGGCTGCGGGGTTGTCCATGACTTTCGTCGACGAAACAATCACATTCACTTGGCGTTGCGTGCACACCTGGCGCCGGGCAGCAATCAACACCTGGTGGTGTCTTGTCGGCTGTTCGATCGGTGATTTCGGGACGATTTTGTTTTTTTCAGTGGTCGAGTATTGAGTGGGCGGTGATGGCAATCATGTCGCTTGCCATCGTTAATGGACTTTTGACGTCGATCGCGTTGGAGACCCTCGTTTTGCTTCGACAGATGCCACTGGCCCCGGCATTACGGACTGCCTGCGGTATGTCCATGATCTCCATGGTAGCAATGGAGGTCGCCATGAACAGCGTGGATGTGTGGGTGATGGGTGGTGCAACACTTAGCCTGTCTGTGTTGCCCTTAATGTGGTGCGCCGGGTTTTTCGTGCCTTTGCCTTATAATTACTGGCGACTGAAAGCGCTCGGAAAAGCCTGTCATTAGTTTGATGCGCCATTTCGTCAGGCATCCATTTTTGTTGATGGCGGTGTTGGCCGCGTTTGGTGCTGGTGTCTGGTTGTGGTCTGTGGGTAAGGAGCCTGCGCCATCCTTGGTATTGACTGACATCAGGGGTGTTGAGCATTCGCTTGAGCAATATCGTGGAAAAGTGGTCGTTGTCAACTTTTGGGCGACGTGGTGCCCTCCGTGTGTTGAGGAATTGCCTAGTTTAGAGAATGCGTGGCAACGCTACCGGCAACAGGGGTTGGTGGTGCTTGCGGTGAGTGGTGAAGAGAGTGATGTTGTGACTTCTTTTCTCGAGCGGCTTCCATCCGACATCACGTTTCCTGTGTTGATTGATGGTGACATGAAGAGCGGGAATAGATGGCAGATTCGAGGATTGCCAACCACGGTCGTGGTGGATCGCAGCGGTGTTGTGCATTGGCGCGCTGAAGGCCAACTGGATTTCTCGGCCTCAGAGGTGGATGAGATGTTACTCGCGCTGCTCGATGATTAAGTCACTACAGCTGGCGGTTTAAGGGTATGGGCTAATTGTCGCTAAGGCCGTAGTCCTTGAATACTTCGGCTACGCGGATTCGATAATCATCGAAGATGGAGGCTTTTCCTTCCTCCTGTGCCGTTTGATGCATCAGGTGATGGCGCCAGTCATCAACGGCTTGGCGGTCGCGCCATGTCGAGATTGAAACAAAGCGACCACTGTTAGCGACGCTCTGAAACCGCTCTACCGAGATGAATCCGTCAATTTTCTCAACCTCTTCAAGCAGTAATTGTGCTAGTTCAAAATAGCGTGATTGCGCCAATTCTTTCGGCTCAAATTCAAAAATGACAATAATCATCTGGATTCCCTGGTTTTTCGTATATCGCCGATGGACTTGCGTCCATTGGTGATCAATCGATTCTACGCGGGCAATTTCAATCTTTAACCACAGGCATTTCTAACGGTGCGCGGACGGTAAGGTACTCTGCCCCCTCCTCGGTAATAACGATATTTTCTTCGTGCACCAATTGTTGGCCAGGGGCGAATGTCATTCCGGGTTCCAGCGTTAGTATCGCGCCCGGTACCAGCGGTGTGTCATCGCCGGCGCGCACCGACGGCCATTCTGTGAGTTGCATTCCCAAACCGTGGCCCATACGGCCCACACTGTTACCCAGCGCGCCGCCAGCCTCAAGAACTGACCACATCGCGAGCCAGACGTCTGTGGTCGTCGCGCCCGGCCGAGCAACTGCAAAACCCGCATCGGTTGCGCGGTGAACGACTTCGTGTGCTTTGCGCGATGGGTCGGATAAGGATTCAAAGGCAAAGTTGCGATCGAAATCGCAGAAGTAGCCATCAAAAGTGGTGCCGGTATCAATGATCAGCACGTCACCAGACGATGGTATGCGATCGGTTGGGCCCATGATGATGCTGTCGTAACCTCCTGGGCCTGAGCCTGCGACGATGTAGGGGCAAGAGTCAGCGCCGCGCTGTAGCAGATCGATTCGTAAAGAGCGACAGATGTCCCGCTCGGTTTCACCGGTTTGGATTGCACTCCGTAGGGCGGTGAATGCTGCGGAAGTCAACTGACAGACATAGCGAATCTTTTCGATTTCGCGTTTGGATTTAATAAATCGGAGTTGATGCATCGGCCCCGCTGCGTCGATAAACTCGATGGGCCGGACCTTGTCGGCTAGAGCCCGATAGTCAGTGACGGGCATCCGCAAAAGGGTCTCCTGTCCCATGGGCACACCGACCCGTCCAAATCGTTGAGGTAGCTCTTTCAGTGTATTCGCCAGTAAAGACACACCGTCGTCTTCAGGTCGGGGCGATGGCCAGGTGCGAATGTCTTCTATCCAGGTCGCTGCCATGCCGCTCGCGCCGATCTCTGGAATGAGGGCAATCGGTTGATCATTGGCAGGAACCACCAGAAACCAGGGACGAGTCGGGCTCTCGAAGAACTGTGTATGAAAGCCGGAGAAATAGCGGATTTCCGCTTCGGTAGTCAGGAGTAATCCATCCACTTCCAGCGTGCGCATGGCAGTTTGCATTCGTTGAGTGCGGTCTGCGAATTCGCTTTCGGGAAAGCCTCGTTCTGGGGGAAACAAGTGTGGATCGAATCGATCAGTCATTTTCTTTAACCGAGGAGTCAAGCGGCGAGGTGGAGAGCTAAAGCCCGTTTAGACAGGTGCGTCAGGAAGTCGCCAGGGGTAGCCGATACAGTTGGCCGAAGCCGTCGATAGGGTCATTAACCTCAGCCAGTCGCAGGCTATGCCAGATCATTGCGTGATTCGATGAGGTGACCGGTTTACCCAGTTCATCTTCAACTTCGTGCACGATGTCAGTCAGTCGCAAACTCGTGCACGAGAGAAAGATGCCGTCGACTTCCTGACGACGGCCAATCTCAAGCAAGGCTTTTCGAATACTGTCAGTCGTGATACGGGCGGCGCGGTTGTCGTCTTCTTCATTGAATGACCCAAACACGGGGATGCTGAAACCCTTGGCTTCAATATAGTCACGCACGGTCTGGTTGATGTCGTCGCGGTAGGGTGTGAGTACGCCGATTCGTCGAATATCGAGTGCATTGAATGCCGCAAAGGCCGCGGTGATCGGGGTAGTCGGCCGGGCTTCAGGTCGACCTTCGCGAATCAATTCGAATACTCGTTCTTCGCCAATGACCATGGAGGCCGAGGTGCAGCCGTAGGCGACGACATCAAGTGGCATGCCCGGCAGGATAACCGATGCCTGATCCGCAATATGGCTTGCCATTTGTCTCAGTGTCTCGGGTGTGATCGTCGGGGAGTTTGGAATTCTCGATTCGTAGAACGCAACCCCCGGTAGGGTGACAACCTGACGGTATTCGTATTCCATCGTATGATCGGTAGCGAGGACGATGAGCCCGATTCGTGCGCGTCCCGCGATTCCCGCATCGACGTCAAATGGAATTTGCGTGATGCGGGTAAAGCCAGCTGTCGTTGAGATCTGCATGGTCATAATGCACTCCTTCTTTATCTTTGCTGGCCGCCTTCGAATCTCATGCCTTCGCGCGGGATGGCAGTTTGGTGTTGGCCGATGAGATCCGCGGTGATGCGGGCGGAACCGCACGCCATGGTCCAGCCCATGTGGCCGTGACCCGTATTTAGCCACAGGTTGTGAAAGCCTGTGCGGTCAATGATAGGCAGTCCTGTTGGTGTCATCGGCCTCAGTCCAGCCCAGTAAGTCGGCTCTGCGTAGTCAGCGGCCTCTGGAAGAAGGTCGCGTGCGAGCTTCATCATGTGTCTGAAGTCTCGTGGCTGATGAGTAGTATCGTAGCCGCTGATCTCGGCTGTTGCGGTGAGGCGAAGACGTGAGCTCATTGGGCAATAAGCGAGTAGATTGTCTTCGTCCACACCGCCGAGTGTCGGCGGTTGATGCTTCGATGTCACGGGTAACGTGACCGAATAGCCCTTGACCGGGTAGACCGGCAGTTGCATACCGAGGTTTCTGACAAGGTGTGGGCTGTACACGCCAAGAGAAAGGACAAAAGCATCTGCAGTCACTTCGCCTTGATCGGTCGTCATACTGTGGATCCGTGTTCCTTCACTGCGCAGCGAAGTGATAGCAGTGTTAAAGCGAATGTCGGCACCGGCTTGGCGGCACTTTTCCATCAGGGCGTTTGAGAAAAGCCGCGCGTCGCCGCTTTCATCGCATGTTGAATAAAGTGCGCCCGCGATACGTGGCCTCGCCTGTGCGAGGCCCGGATCCCGGGTAATCGTGGCATTCGTGTCGAGCACTTCAATGGTGATCCCTTCGCCACGCAGAATCTCACACTTCCTGGCGGCCGCTTCGAAGGTTTCAGCAGAACGATAAAAGTAGAGCAGGCCGCCGTCGTTACGGTCGTAACTGATGCTGGTTTGTGTAACGACCTCTTGTAGGCGTTCTAGAGAGTAACTGCATAGTCGGGCTTTGCGGCGAGTATTAATTGTGGCCCGTGTATCATTGCATTGGCCGAGAAATCCCGCCACCCATCGCCATTGGCGGGTGTCGAACTGGGGTCGAAAGCGAATCGCCTGATCGTTCCGCCACAGCGACCGTAGCATCATGCGAGGAGAGCGGGACGATGCCCAGGCATAGGCGTGTCCTGGAGCCAACAGGCCAGCGTTCGCAAAACTGGTGAAGTTGGCCGCGTCGCGGCCTCGATCGATTAGGGTGACCTGATAGCCGTCTCGAAGAAGCTCCCAGGCAGTGGTGACACCCGCGATACCAGCACCGAGTACAGCGATGTGCATAGGCGTTGAACGGGGCTCAGTCTAAAGCGGCGATCACGGCGATCTCGACTGAAAAGTCAGGCGATGCCAGATTCGCTTCTACACACGCGCGCCCCGGCGTGTTGCCCGGTGAGATCCATGCGTCCCAGACGCCATTCATTTCGGCAAAATCATCCATGCTGGTGATCCAGATTGTGGTTGAGATCAACTTGCTTTTGTCCGTGCCGGCTTCTGCAAGCAAGGCATCGATGCGATCTAGAACGTCTTGAGTCTGGGCAGCCATCGTGCCACCCGGCACGCTTTGGGCGACCTGGCCAGCAGTGTAAACAGTGTTGCCGTGAACCACGGCCTGGCTCATGCGTTCAGCCACTTGAATTCGCCGGATACTCATGAAAAATCTCTCCTGGTGTGTGAATGGTCTGTTTTAACGGCCTGCTATTCACTGTTGGGTGGGTGGTAACTATCGTTACCGCGAATCATCGTCTACAGGAACATCTTATCCTGATCCAGCGAGACCTGCCTAGTTGCGATAGTATTTGGCGTTCGAAAACGGGTCGTGTAGGCTTATTGTGAATGTTTTTGAATGAAGCGGTGGCGAGAACGCCCCTACGCTGGTCAGGGTTCTTTTGACTTGAAACAGGGAACAACGTGAAGAATCAATGGAGCGAGGCGGAGGCTGCGGTTTGTGGAGACGATCCGCTGGCCATGCGGGTTTACAGTTCCCGGCTAATCGGTCGGGAGGCGGCCTTGGTCTTACACGGGGGAGGCAATACCTCGGTTAAGGCGCCGTTCACCGATATTTTCGGGGAAGTGAGCGAGGCGCTGTTTGTCAAGGGTAGTGGATGGGATCTTGCGACTATCGAAGGGCCAGGATTCGCGCCTGTCAGGTTAGAAGTCCTCAAGAAAATGGCCCAACTGTCAGCGCTGTCAGACCCGGATATGGTGTCGGCGCAGCGGGCAGCATTGCTCGATGCCGGAGCGCCAAATCCGTCGGTTGAAGCCATCCTCCACGCCATTATCCCGTTTCGTTACGTGGATCACAGCCATGCCGATGCTGTTGTGACTGTTAGCAATACACTCGAGGGTGAAACTGCGATCCGTTCGATCTATGGTGATCGGGTTTTGGTTGTGCCTTACGTCATGCCGGGTTTTGATTTGGCCCGAGCTATTTGGCGAATGACTCAGGAGGTGGATTGGACTGCGCTTGAAGGTATCGTCCTTATGAGTCATGGGCTGTTTACGTTTGCCGACGATGCTAGAGAAAGTTACCGCCGCATGATTGATCTGGTGACGGAGGCAGAAGATTTTCTCGGCGAAGGTGCGTCGCTCGACAGTACCTGCGGAAGCGTAGCTGCTCTCGCCCTGGCCACTTTGCGGGGCTTGGTTTCTCGATCTGCTGATGCGGCGATGTTGGCCCGTTTTGACGGATCGCCTTGCGCCTACGCGTTTGCCTGCAGAGAGGATGCCGGTTCGGTTGCTACTCGTGGTCCGCTGACGCCCGATCATGTTATTCGAACCAAACGCTTGCCGCTGGTGGTGACTGATCAGCCTGAAAAGGCGTTGGCCGAATACGAGTCCGACTACCAGACTTATTTCGATGCCCACACTCGGGCGGGACAGAAAATGCTGGATTCGGCACCGCGCTGGGCATTGTGGCCGGGATTCGGCACGGTGTCTTTTGGTCGCAGCGTCAAAGACGTGGAGGTGGTCGCTGACATTATTGAACACACCGTAGACGCAATTGTCCAGGCAGAGCACCATGGTGGTTGGAAGGCTTTGCCCGCAAGCGATATTTATAACGTGGAGTATTGGGATCTGGAGCAGGCGAAGCTTCGCAAGGGTTTGTCGGCTGCCGAGTTCCAGGGTCGTATCGCGCTGGTGACCGGCGCTGCCAGTGGGATCGGGCAGGCCTGCGTCAAGGAGTTGCTGGCAAACGGAGCGGTTGTCGCCGCGCTTGACGTTAACCCGCTGATCACTGAACAGTATGAGACGAGTAATGTCTTAGGGATTCAGTGCGATGTGACCGACAGTGCTGATGTCGCTGATGCCGTTGAACGGGTCGTGCTTCGCTTTGGTGGGCTCGACATCGTTGTAAGCAATGCGGGCATTTTTACTCCCAGTGCACCCATCAGTGAAATGAAAGACGAGGATTGGTCACGCAGTCTGGATGTGAACCTGTCGGCGGCTATGCGGCTGTTACGGGTAAGCGTTCCATATCTCGCGCATGGTATAGATCCATCAATTGTGATTGTCGGATCAAAGAATGTGTCGGCACCGGGCCCGGGTGCAGCTGCCTATTCGGCAGCGAAAGCCGGATTGACCCAATTGGCGCGAGTCGCCGCGCTGGAACTGGCATCGTCTGGAATTCGAATCAATACCGTGCATCCGAACGCCGTGTTTGATACTGCGATCTGGACCGATGAGGTCTTGCAGGCCAGGGCTAATCATTACGGACTCAGTGTTGAGGAGTACCGGACCAGCAATTTATTGGGAACTCATGTTAGCTCGAAGGATGTTGCCCGCATGGTGTGTGCCATGGCCGGTTCCCTGTTTGCTAAAACCACGGGCGCACAGGTCCCGGTTGATGGGGGTACCGAGCGAGTGGTCTAGAAGCGCCAACGCACAGGCAGGTATCGAGATTGCTTCATTTGCCAGTTGACGACACCATGAACGAGATCAGCACACAGACTTTCCAACGGCGGAACTCCCGCGAAACCCGATTCTTTCAGACTTTGTTGGAGCCTGCGGGTATTCGTTTCAATGGTTCTAATGAGTGGGACATCACCATTCATGACACACGGTTACTGCCTCGAGTGATGAGTTCCGGAACCCTGGGTCTCGGTGAGGCCTATATGGATGGCTGGTGGGACTGCCCGCGCCTTGATGAGATGGTCTGCCGAGCACTGTTGTCGGACATCGAGAACAAAATTCGCCGCAATATCCGGTATACGCTTTTTTCGCTATGGTTCGGTCTGATTAATCGACAGAGCCTATCGCGAGCATTCATGGTGGGTGAGCAGCATTACGATCTCGGCAATGATCTATTCCAAGCGATATTAGATGCGTCTATGAGTTACAGCTGTGGTTACTGGCAGCAAGCGTCGGATCTCGCCACTGCACAGGAAGCCAAGATGGATCTGATTTGTCGCAAGTTGGGTTTGCAAAAGGGTATGCGTGTACTTGACGTGGGTTGTGGCTTCGGTGGTTTGGCGCACTGGATGGCGTCACGCTACGATGTCAATGTGACCGCTGTCACGGTCTCCAAGCGTCAGGCCGCGCTGGCCAATACACGTTGTCTTGGCTTGCCAGTCAGCGTTGAGTTGATCGACTACCGGAAGATTAGCGGCACTTTCGATCGTGTCGTATCGGTCGGCATGTTTGAGCACGTCGGGCCTAGAAACTACGGGGTGTTTTTTAAGAAAATTGCCTCCATTCTAAAGCCTGAAGGTCTTTTCTTGTTGCATACGATCGGGTCGGGCGACCACAGCTGCACAGCAGACCAATGGACCGAGAAATATATATTTCCTAATGGCGTTATTCCATCCATGCGTGCCATTGTTAAGGCATCTGAAGAGGTGTTGGTGACGGAAGACTGGCACAATTTCGGCGCAGATTATGATCCCACTCTGATGGCGTGGCACGAGAATTTCAAACAGGCCTGGCCTCAGTTGAGGCAACGCTACGATGACCGATTTCGTCGTATGTTCGAGTACTATTTGCTGGTCAGTGCAGGGTCTTTTCGTGCCCGCGCCAATCACCTGTGGCAGGTGATGTTCTCGAAGCACGGTATTGCTGGTGGCTACAGCGCTGCGCGCTGATGGGCATTAGCCGTCGTTCGAGTTCCATTTTTAAAAGCGTGGTGCAATTAGGTTTAAGCTTTAATCGACTTTGGTCGGCCTTAAAAGCGCTCTGACTTTCTGGTTTTCTACGATCGCCCATACAAGCCGCGGTCGGGTGACTGATAGAGATCTGTGTCAGTGATGGAAAGAGGGCCTGTTCAGCCAGAGTGAGAGCAAAAATCGGTTACAGGTGATCTTTTGCCCTGCGTCTGGAGTCGAGAATGCCCATTTCAAAATGCGATACGGGCTTCGATTTAGGGAATTGTCTTGTTCGCCCAGGTACAAGCGGGTTATTGTGTATCGATGAAATACGACAGTATTCTCGATGTAGTGGGGCATACCCCGGCAGTTCGCCTGCGTTCATTTGATCGGCATGCCGCCAGTGCACTGTGGGTGAAACTGGAGAGTTTCAACCCGGGTGGGTCAGTTAAGGATCGGCCCGCGCTTAACATGATTGAAGATGCTGAACAGCGCGGCCTGTTGAAAGCGGGTGATGTAATTATCGAACCGACGTCTGGAAACACCGGCATCGGGCTCGCCATGGTAGCGGCAGTCAAAGGATATCGGGCCATCTTCGTCATGGCGGAGGACATGAGTGAGGAGCGCAAACAGATCCTTGTAGCGTACGGTGCGGAATTAGTGCTGACGCCGGCTAACGAGGGTACCGTTGGCGCCATTGAAGAAGCTCGACGCCTGGAAGCCAGTGAGGGATATTTTTTTGTCGGACAGCATTTTAATCCGGCTAACCCGGCTGCTCACGAGCAAACGGCAGACGAGATTTTTGAAGATTTTGGAGAGCAACTTCACGCAGTGATTTGTACGACAGGCACTGGTGGCACGATCTCGGGTCTTTCTACATTCTTGCGGGGCCGCATTCCCGGATTGAGAATTGTTGCGACCGAACCGGCTGATGCGCCTATTCTTTCGACTGGCACAGGGGGTAAGCACAAGATCATGGGGACTGCTCCGAGCTTTATTCCTGAGACACTGGATCAGTCGGCCTATGATGAGATCATTGCTGTGACGGCCGAGGCGGCGTATGGCAGTGCCCGGCAGCTCGCACAAAAGGAGGGAATGTTCTGTGGTATTTCCTGCGGTGCGGCGGTGGCGGGGATGTTGACCTATGCGCGTTGTGAAGCGGCGCGTGGAAAAGAACTGCTGGCGATCTTGCCCGACACCGGTGAGCGGTACCTCAGCACTGACCTTTGGACCTGAACCGGATGAATCAACCCATGTCGGTTATCGCTACCGACTCGGGCGGGAGTCTAAACCGTGCGATTTGATGCGGACTTACTCGAGACGCTTGGCGCGTTGCTGCTGGTGAAGGGGGGTATGGCAGAGCGTGCAGCGGCCACCGTCGCGTCCCATGTGATGGGAAACGCACTCAGGGGGGTTGATTCTCACGGTGTGGTTCGGTTCGCACAGTATCGAGAGCAGATCGTTGAGGGAATATTTGA
>Ga0208879_1002799_pt1 | contig 14898 bp, 9 predicted proteins | sample Knorr_S15_td_Bot_FD_185605 | JGI IMG/M metagenome (GOLD analysis project Ga0208879, IMG submission 185605) | Marine microbial communities from Southern Atlantic Ocean transect - Knorr_S15_td_Bottom_ad_5009_LV_A (SPAdes) (version 2) | ecosystem: Environmental > Aquatic > Marine > Oceanic | place... | reverse complement strand
CATCGCGATAAAGACCAACATCGCACCTATTCCAATGGCCGCTCGGCGGTCGTCAATCATCATTTTTCGTCGCATTTCATCACATCAGATCTTGATTGACATAGGGGGATGAGGAGTAGTTGATATTCTTACTGACCAACTTACCACCGATAACAGAAATAATCAGGAAATGTTTCTCATCCGGTTCAATATCACAATTCTGCAGTTTGATGCGCAGATAATACACCTCACCACCGTCGAACTCGGACAAATCACCAGCAGTTTGACCATCACCATTCAGATTTGTTGCCAAAGAAAAGGTGCCGCGGTCAAAGTAGTATCCTTGGGAACCGGCATCACCACCGGTTGCCGGACAGCCGATGACCCAACCCACTTCTGTATCACCAATACTTCTCTGGACATAGGGCATGTCGAATATCAACATCAGTGAATCGGCGACCACATTTCCCGGGTCGTATCTGACAATCTCCAGACGAATGACCTGAACGAAAGCTCCGACATCGGAGGTACCCCGGTCGGCATCAGAGGAGGGCTCGGCAAACATTATCTCGGTGATTCTGATGATTATCGATGACATTATCACTGCCGCAATCATCAATGAGATGAATACCACCAAAGCGCCAGCGCCTACCGAGGCGTTTTCATCTTCGTCCAGCGTCATTACTCTCTCTTTCCCCCGGTGGCGGTGATACATTGAACATTGCTGTTCGATTATCATTCTTCTTCGTGGTTGTGGGGATTGATGAGTCCATGGTCAGCGGCCAATTCAGAGGTTCCGGGAATCACCGGAACGATGTCGTCGACCGCCAGGCCTGTGGCTTTGCCGAGAATTCTGGCGATGCGTTCTCGCTTGCTTCGCCCGGGAATCAACTCAATCCATCTTTCGCAGAGTACCGCCACCTGCTCGGGTGTTCCCGCCATCAATAATGGAATGCCATTGATGCAGATCAGGCCGAGACCGAGTTTCAAGCGCAAATCCTTGTACCAATTTCTTGCCCCACGCACGATGAATGAGCCCTTGGCGACATATTCTCCACTCTCGGCTTGCTTGCTCACTTGGCCGGGCCTTGCAATGAATGCGGTGCCGGCACCACCTCCGCCACTCCACCCCCGGCTCCAGCACAATGCAATCGTTGCCGCTTGCTGGCGCGCGATATCGCTGAAATCGGCCACTTCGATATTATCGCTCAGGCGGAAGGCAGGAACCCCGGGTGGCAGGTTGGCTGGTGGATCCGGGTCGACAACGAATCCCGTTTGCAGTTTCATCGCACAGGAAGGCGCGCCGTGCAGGTCGGCGTGCACATATCTGTCATCGCCTTTGAGATGCTTCTTGACTATCGTATCGTTACCCTTCGCATCGCGTCCGCCAATCAGCAGATGCATTCCATCAATAATCGTCCAGCGATGGTTCTCAAACCACAGCCGCTTGGTTCTCTTGACCCGCGCCACCTGACCACTTTCCTTGCGCTTCGATTCTGTTTTCTGCGCCCGCTGTAACAGATTCTCGGTTTCATTTAATGCCACTTCAGCGCCTTTTGATTTATCCTTGTGCTTATTGGCATTATCAAAGTACTGCTGAGCATTTTGATGTACCGACATCGAGAGAAACAACGTTACTTTCACGCCCTTTGCGGCGCCGCTCTCATCGGGTAAAATCGCAACTATCGAAGCTTGCGCCGGATTGCCGGATTCAATCCATGGAATTTCTTTGAATCGACTGAGGGCATCCTCCCAACCATTGCTGGCGACCTCATCATTGACTTGGGTGAGCAATTCCTCCACATGACTCCAATTATCCTGAATGGCGTGACCATACTCCTGTTGCTTCCTTATCTTATCAGAAAATCCTTGCAAGGCTGATTTCTGTTGGGCGAAACGCCGCTCCAGTATCTCTGACTGAGTACTCGGGGCTCGCCCGCCAATAGTCTCGACCGCTTCGCTCTGCCGCCGGGATAAAGCCGCGGCGTCGTAGTCACCCATCCAAGCGTCTACGGCATCGACAAATCGGGGGTAAGGAAGGCAATGGAATTCACCATGCGCCGGCATCTGCACCGGGCTGGCTTCGACCGCGTATCGGGCGATATCGACTTCTTCTCCACCGAGGGCCAGTTTCTCCATCGGCAACATCAGCCAACCACCGGGGACCTCATCACCGGCTACGGCCAATTCTGCGAGAATACCAGACAGGGCGGTTGAAATCCTCCCAACAGCTTCGGTATCCTCGGCGATTTTTTCCGCCTCGCCATCTCCACTTACCCCCGACAGCTGCAATACCGCATTCGCCAAAGGCCCACCGAGACTTGCTCGGCCGGCCAATGTTCGCACGACATTGCGCTGTGATTCGCGCAATAACCTCTGAAGTGCATCGGTATCGAGGTCGTGAGGGTCGATTGCCACCGGGGGGAACTGGTACGGCTCTCCCTTTTTCAGAATCCGGCCAGAATAGCGCGCATGGGTAAGTGGCTGAATGATGGTGAAAGTTGAATCGGCAATGATTACGTTACCATCGCGAAAACATTCGATGATCAAATGTCGCGGACCAGCCTTGGTATCAAAATCCAGAGTGATGATGCGGTCAAACCCATGTTGTGATACCGCGGTCAGTCGTCCATTACCCAGATGCTTGCGCAACAACATCGCAAACGGCGCCGGCTGCGTCGGCATAGGTCGCTCACGGCCGGAAAGGTAGACCCGCTTGCCGCGCACGATGACCAGGTCCCGCGGTGATTTTTCCCTCGGTTTAATGCGCAAGACCAACTGCTCGTGATGCGGTTGGTAAATCTTCTTGCAATGAGCACCGACATATTGGGATAATTCAGCAACCACCTGACGCAAGTCTAGACCCGACATCTCCTCCCGCATGGTCGCACCCAGTCCACCTGCGTAGTGTGTGGCTCAAGAGACCATCGCCCGCCGAGGATGATTTTCACCGGGTATACCAGCCATCCCCACGCTGTTCGAGGGCACCGGCACGGGCATGGGAGAGCAAATGCGACAGGGTCTGCTGGCGCGCCAACCCCGGATGGGCCTCCGGGCTGTCGGAATAGGTGATTTGTGATATCTCACTCAACTCGGTAGTCCCCGAAATAACCGCTTCAAGTACCAGTTGGTGGCGTTTACGGCGGTGCTCGATATAGTGGTTGAAGGTCTTCTCAGGCAGCGGTAACACCACACCGTGGCTGGGGAAGATCAAGTGAGGTTGCATCTCTGCCAGGCGTACCAACTGCTCGAGATACTGTTCCATATTTCCCTCCTCCGGGGGAATCAGAATAGTCCCTATTCCAGCCACCATATCGCCCGCCACCAGTCCTGAGGCATTTAGCAGACAGATATGACCCGGGCAATGACCCGGGGTGATGAGGACTCGCCATTCTTGAGTTCCATCGGTGCCGGGAAGGGAAATGGTGTCGCCGTCGGCAAGAATCGTCTCGACCGGCCATGGTAATGCCACCGCGGTCTCGGCACTGGCCAGTACCGGGAAAGGGCCGAGTTTCTGTAACTCGGCAATATCTCCGACATGGTCGAGATGGCGATGGGTGAATAATAGTCCGACAATTCTGCCACCGCGTTCTTTGACCCGTTCGACTGCTCTTCCAATCATCGCCAATCCCTCGGCGGTTCTAGCCGCTGCATCGACGATGATATGGTCGCCGCCGATGCCGAGAATGTAGGTATTGGTCGTCGATGCCGGTGGTAGGGTATGGGTCGGTACCGGAATGCATTCCACCCCATGGGCAAAGAGAATGGGCCTCTCCCCTTCACGGGCGGATAATTCTTTGACGGCGAGCGAGATGTCTTGTCGGTATTGCAGCAATAATTCCTCAAGAAGCAGTAATACGGTGATGATTGGCGGTGGAATCTTGATGGTATTCTCGCGCCATTCATCGAGGAATTGGCTCGGTCGCGCCCAGCGGTGGGAATCGAATTCGGTTTGTCCCGAGAAATTCGGTTCGGGCACATATTCACCCGAACCGGCATGAAAATGAAGAAATCTATTGTCGAAACGTATCGGGGCGAAATTGGGTGTCGTTCGCCGATCAATGGTCGTCAACCCGGCATAATCACATGGCAATCTGCCGCTTTCGACCTCGGCCAGCCACCCACCCTTGGAGGCGAGAACATTTTTTCGCGCCTCAGTATCGGCATTTTCAATACTCCCATCCACAATCACCCAACCCAATTCTTCGACCAATTCCCGCATCATCCCTACCAGACTGGCGGCCAAATCTCGGTCGGTCATTCCACCGAGATGGATTTCGGCTGCGGAGATGTCGACTCGACTTATCCCACCCCCGGGAAATGACCAATATCCGGCGAATGCCGGTAATTCATCGACCCGTCGACAAAGTAAGACCTCTACCCCTTCAACCCCATCCCGGGTGAGCATCAACGAAGAGGAAGGGCGCACCGGGCGCGGTTCGGGCATCGCCACCTCCAAACCACTCGGAACTTCGCTCATGATGCCCACCGGTCGCCATCGGGCTTGAAGGCTACGGGGGTAATCGCAGTGCATGAGCCGTGATGACCCGCTCGCCCCATTGCAGGAACATATGGAGGAAGCAGCGGTGAAAAAAACCTCTAGGCAAGCGAGAATGCGCTTGACCCTGAGTTGGTTCATGACCATCCTTATGCTCGGATGGGTATCGAGATACGCCTATGGTTTCCTCTAAGCGGACACAAGGGTTTGAAATATGGATGTTGATTCGCCACCCCGAAAGTCCCTTAGTGTAGCGGTCCATCATGGGGGGTTCTGGTCCCCCCGACCACGGTTCGAATCCGTGAGGGACTACCTCTAAGGCCATTGCATGGCGTTACGAAGTTCGTCCTTGTGCTTTGGTCGACATACGTGATGCTTCTATTCGTACGGTCGCCCTCACTCCTCTTCCCAGGAATCGGCTTTCTTTTCATCCTGAATCGTGTCTTTCTTTTCATCTTGGGCATTATTAATGACGAATTTGGCCACCGTCAGCATTGGGTCGCCCTTGGTGATACTACCATTGTATTCATTGACTTCATCACCGATCTGCACCCTCACACTGAACTTCGTCGGGTCCTTGGTCTTCCATCTTCGATGTCGAGCATAATGATGGATGCAGATTCGATACTCGCCATCCGGTGGCATATACTTCCAAAATATGTTTTCAATCGGTTTTCTTGAGGACGGCTTGATGTTCATGTCGATATCGAGGTCTCCGCCACATTCTGAGGTTCGGTTGTTGAAGTAAATCCTCTCACCTGAAGCACAGAATACGTGCAGGTCCAAATCATTGTAATTATCCCATAACAGTGTGACCTGTACACTTCCGGTCATCGCACCTTCTCGCTCGATACGATCATGGAACTCATCGCCTTGCTCTTCATCGTGGGAAACCACTTCGATGTTTTCCTCTGAAGAAATGGAGGCTATTATCGATTCGGCACCCTCATCGAAGGCCTCCTTGTTTATCTCTATCCACTCTTTCCGCAAGTCGTGTAATTCCACACGCCCATCCTCTCCTGTCACAGCATTTTCACCTTCGAGCGGCTCTTCAACCGGTGGTTCAGCACGCTCAAAATCGACATCGGGAAGACTCAGGTTATGCCATTCAATATCGATTCGTGGCCGCTCCGGAGCTTCAAGCATCTCGACTCGCTCGGCCGGAAAATCCGCTTCATCGGATTGGGGCGGGCCGACCACTTGTTCTCTTATTTTTCGAGTCCTGCGGAAAAAGATAATCCTAATAAAACCAAAGGTGAAACCCCCACCGAGGATTGCGAGGTAAACCAAATCGAGAGGCTCCACACACTACCGTCGAAGTTGAAACGTATAGCATCCACGGTGGCCAATTCTCAACCAATCAATTTTCTGATCAACTCATCGTGCTTAGCACGGCTTGGCCGCATTAATTCTGCCGGCAGCGATGATAATGGAATGTCGACCAAACCTTGAACTTCATCTGCTGTCGGGATATCGGCTTCGAAGTATAGCAGACCAGTGACATGTTTTCCCTGCTGTTCGGCGTAGTGAATCGCCGAAAGTGCAGCGACCACATCAGACGTGTCGTGACGGTCGGAAATTGTTTCCAATCGCAGAGTACTGCCATCGAATAATTCGATGTCTTTGTACTCACCTTCTGGGATATCAACCTCGGCGATCGGGGAAAAATGAGGGATGTAGTCGGCAACGTGCAGTTGTTCCTCATTGTCTTTCACATAGCCATAAGAGCGGGATGATTCATCGTTGTTGGCAAAGGTCACACAAGGACTGATTACGTCGATTATCGCCATGCCATTATGGCTCATCCCGGCCTTTATCAATGCCGTCAATTGCTTTTTTGAGCCACTGAAAGAGCGGGCTACGAAGCCACAACCCAGGTTGATCGCCATCTTGCACAAATCGATTGGAGGTTGGTCATTAGGCTGACCTTTACGCTTGATCGAACCGCGTTCCATGGTGGCGCTGTACTGACCTTTGGTAAGGCCATATACTCCATTATTCTCGATGATGTAAACCATATTCAGATTTCTGCGGATGGCATGGATGAACTGACCAATTCCGATACTGGCGGTATCACCGTCACCCGAGACGCCGATATAGAGCAGATTCTTGTTAGCCATCGCCGCACCGGTGGTCACCGAGGGCATTCTACCGTGGACGGTATTGAAACCATGTGATTTACCGAGGAAATACGCCGGGGTTTTTGACGAGCAACCGATTCCACTCATCTTGGCAATTCCTTCCGGGGGAATTCCATTCTCCCATGCAGCTTGGATGATGACCTTGGAAATCTGATCGTGCCCACAACCCGGGCAGAGTGAAGATTTGCCACCGGTATACTCCGACTTTTCAAGATTGATGACGTTCAATTTAATGCTCATGCCGACAACTCCTCAAGGGTTCGCATTATTCGTTCTGCGAAAAACTTTGCTCTAGGTGGCATACCATCGCTATATGCAACACTCATAACTTTTGGCACGAGATGAATAGGCAATTCCTTTCGCAGCACCCCGTACATCTGTCCGTCACGGTTGATCTCAAGCACAATCACCCTCTCATGGCGCTCGACGAAGGCCTCTACCTCGGGGTGTAGAGGGAGTGCCCTCACCCGGCATTGGGATACCTTGATGCCGGTATCTTCGATGATATCATCGATTTCTTGAATCGTGGTCTCCATCGAACCATAGTAGATGATGCCGATTTCAAGTTCCTCTTCTTCTCGTAATATCGGCACTGGAAGTTCGCTTCGAGCATTGTTTATCTTACGCTTCAAACGCTTCATCAATTGCCTGTATACCTCTGGTTCTTCTGAATAGACACCGTCTTCGTCATGTCCGGTGCCGCGGGTGAGAATCGGTGCCAGCCCTGAGCCAGGAAGGGTTCGGTATGGGACGCCATCACCATCGATATCTCGATAGCGCCCATAATTCTCAACCGCGTCGAGCTGCTCTTGAGTACGGATGACTTTGCCGCGCTCGATGGGTTCCGATGGATATTCAAAGCCATTGCAGACCCAACTATTCATCCCCAAATCCAAATCACTGAAACCGAAGACCAATGTTTGGTAACGCTCTGAATATTCAAATGCCCGCCATGCGAATTCAAAACATTCCTCGACATTTCCGGGAATGAGAATGATGTGGTCGGTATCACCGTGGCTCGCCTCGCGCAGCAGATTCAGGTCGCCCTGCTGGGTCCTGGTCGGCAATCCGGTCGATGGTCCGACGCGGTTGACATCCCAGATGACGCAGGGAATCTCAGCGAAATATGCCAAACCGATAAATTCCGACATCAAGGAAATACCGGGCCCCGAGGTGCAGGTCATCCCCCGGGCACCTCCCCAGCCAGCCCCGATAACCATTCCCACCGCGGCCAATTCATCTTCAGCCTGGATAACCGCACAGGTCGATTTACCGTCTTCGGTGTTGCGAAGTTCCGGCAACCATTGGATAATGCCTTCGGCGAGGGAGGAAGAAGGGGTGATCGGATACCAAGAAAGCAGATTCACACCACCATATATCGAGCCCAGCGCCGTAGCCTCGTTACCATCGATCAGGAATTGCCCTTCAATCTTCTCGCGCTCTTCGATGCGGTATGGTTGTGGATTGCCGAAGTTTTCCTCGGCGTAAGCACGACCTTCTTCGATTGCACGCATATTTAGTTCAATGGCACTGGTCTTGCCTTTGAATTGCCGCTCCAAGAGGGCTTGTACACTTACGATATCGACATCCAAAAGATGTACCAAGGCACCGACATAGTACATGTTGGCAATCATCCGTGCGAGTTTCGGGTTGATTTTTCTCGCCATCTTGGTCATCGGAATACCCAGTACCACACAGTCATCTCTCTCGACCGGCAACTTCACATCACTATTGTAGATTATCACCGTTTCAGACTCGCATGAGTCAATGTCCTTCTGCCAAGTATCTGCATTCATCATTATCATGATGTGGGTGCGGTCGCCCGGGGCTTGGTAACCAGCGTCTGAAACACGGATTATATACCAAGTCGGCAAGCCAGAGATATTACTCGGGAAGAGGTTTTTCCCACTGACTGGAACACCCATATCGAACATCGTTTTGAGTAGGACTGTATTGGCCGACTGAGACCCGGTTCCATTGGCTGTGGCAATGTTTATTGTGAAGTCGTTGACGATGGTTTCCATCTACTGAATTCCCCTTTTGTCGCGGCGGCTTGAGAAGCTTGGATTGTTCCAAAATTGCCATCCCGCCCCCTTCGACACATATTGCGCCTTGAATGCGCACTTTCAAAGTATTGCTCTTGTGTCCTGTTCCGGAAAATGCTTACGGCGGTTTCAAAACCGGTTCGCCTGTCGGCAGGTCGATGGCGAACGCAGGAAAGAATGCGATGAATAACCCGCAGACAGAGAAAGACTTGTGGAAAGATGTTGAGAAACTTCTCGACAAGAGCAAGCAAGAGGAAGCATTGGAATTATTGCGTCGCAAAGATTCTCAGGGCGAGCACGCCGAGACTTGGAAATTGGCCGGCGATGCCAAGTTGGGATTAGCACGCTCTTCGGATGCGGCAAAGCCGAAATCGCTGTACCGTCAAGCCCGCAGTCACTATTATCGGGCGCTGAAAATCGATCCAGGCTCAAAGCCGTCCCGCAGTGCTCTCGACACCTTGCTGAATGAGATGCAGAACCGAGGTATCACCGAAACCACATTGCCACCTCTGTTCAAAGATGGTACCCCGACCTTCATCGGATTATTGGTGATTCCAGTCGCCTTCCTGATACTGTTGGCCGGCATCAAATATGCCATGGCCGATGAGAGCGGTGAGTTGGCGGGCGATGTCGAGATGACGATTACCTGGACCGATGCAAATGGCAATGACCACATCGGCACCATCACCATCAGCCTCGATGATTCAAATACCCCAATCCATGCCAAGAACTTCCGTCTACACGTAGAGCAGGGGAACTACGATTCAACCATTTTTCATAGATTAGTAGATAATTTCATGATTCAAGGTGGCGATATCGAACATAAATCCGGCGGTGGTGGCTATGCCGCTGAATACTTCGGATATTGTCAATCTGGAGGGGCTGTAGAGCCGGCCGAAGATTGTCCCGAACAGACCAATTGGAAAGTGCCGGCAGAATTTGGTGAGCCACATGATGCAGGGGTCATCGCAGCTGCTCGCAGTAGTGATGAAAACTCGGCGGGTAGCCAATTCTATCTCGTCGACACCACCGGTGCCGCTACGCTCAACGGACAATATACCGCATTCGGATTTGCTCACTCGGGCACCATCGATGGAGTCGAGACGACCGGCATCGCCGTAATCGATGCGATTTCTCAGGTACAGTGTGGTGGTGTGAACGACCCGACCTGTCGAGACCCACCTGACCAATCAGACCCTGATACAGCCAAAGCGGTTCATACGGTCACTCTGGTAGAAGCAAAACTGGTCGACGAACAAGGCGGAATATTGTCTTGGTTCGGGCTTTGAAAAGCAAGAGCATAGAGCGTATGCTTCATGGGGGGAGTCGCCATCGGTGTCTCGTAGGGATTTACCATGTCCGACTACAACCCTTTCGGTGCCCGTCGGGAATTTACCTTGGGTGATGGCAGCGGCGCCACCTTCGCCGCCCTTTCAGCGCTCGAGGAAGGGGGGCATTGCGACCTGGCCAAACTACCTTTCACCATCCGCATTCTGCTTGAGGCGGCACTGCGTCGATGTGATGGGTTTCTCGTCACCGAGGATGATGTTGTGCGCATCGCCGGATGGCAGGCCAAGGCGGTGAGGGAAGAGATTCCCTTCACCCCTTCAAGGGTACTTCTTCAAGATTTCACCGGAGTTCCCGCGGTGGTCGATATCGCCGCTCTCCGCGATGCGATGGTGGCCCTGGGTGGAGATCCGAAAAAGGTCAATCCCCAGGTTCCGGTTGACTTGGTCATCGACCACAGCGTGCAGGTGGATTACTCCGGTATTTTCGCCGATGCCAAGGAGCGAAATCTGGAAATTGAATACGAGAGAAATATGGAGCGTTATAAATTCCTCAAATGGGGTCAGAAGAGTCTTGACAGATTCCGTGCCATCCCCCCGGGGAGAGGGATTGTCCACCAGGTAAATCTCGAGTGGATTGCCGATGTCGCCCGTGAGGAAGACGGTTGTTGGCTCGCAGACACACTGGTGGGCACCGATAGCCACACGACGATGATCAACGGGTTGGGCGTCCTCGGCTGGGGAGTTGGCGGCTTCGAAGCCGAGGCGGTCATGCTCGGCCAGCCGATTTACATGCTCGCACCGGATGTCGTTGGCTTTGAATTGACCGGGAAATTAAAACCAGGAGTTTCGGCGACCGACATGACATTGCGAATCGTGGAATTGTTGCGGAAACACGGTGTAGTCGGTAGATTTGTCGAGTTTTTCGGTACTGGCATGGCCGCACTTTCGCTTCCCGACCGTGCTACCATCGCCAATATGGCGCCTGAATATGGCGCCACCTGTGGTTTCTTCCCGGTCGATGAGGTGACGCTGGATTATTTGCGCCTCTCGGGTAGAAGTGAGGAGCAAGTGGCAAATGTCGAAGCATATTGCCGAGCGAATCATCTGTGGTATTCGTCCGAACAGCAGACTCCGGAATACACTACAACCCTCGGGCTGGAACTATCCGAGGTAGAACCCGCTCTGGCAGGACCCAAGCGCCCCCAGGACCGGGTTGAACTGACGGCCATGAAGTCACATTGGCACGAAAGTCTGAGTGCCCCCCACGGTCATCATGGGCATGGGATTTCAGCCGATGCAGTCACCCTCAAAGTACCGGTGGAGGGAACCGATTATTGCTTACAGCACGGCGATGTCGTAATCGCCGCAATCACCTCGTGCACCAATACCAGCAACCCCAGCGTGATGCTTGCCGCCGGTCTGGTGGCAAGAAACGCCAGAGCCCGAGGGCTTGAGGTCAAACCGTGGGTGAAAACCTCGCTCGCTCCAGGCTCGCGAGTGGTAATGGATTATTACCAAGCCTCGGGATTAGACGCGGATCTGGCCGCTCTGGGATTCAATAATGTCGGCTATGGGTGCACAACTTGTATCGGCAATTCGGGACCATTGGAACCGCCGATTGAGGCGGCTATCGATGCCGGGCCCCTGGTCGCCGCCTCGGTGCTTTCCGGAAATCGTAACTTTGAAGGCAGGATACATCAGAAGGTCCAGGCCTCATATCTCGCCAGCCCTCCTCTGGTGGTGGCCTATGCTCTGGCTGGAACCTTGGATATCGACATGGCAAGTGAGCCACTCGGCCATGATGATGAAGGAAAACCGGTAATGCTGGCAGACATCTGGCCCAGCGATGAGGAGATTGCGGAGACCATCCGCCTCTCCATTACCCCTGAGATGTTCGCCGAAAGATATGCAAGTATAATGCAGGAAAGAAAATGGGATGCCATCCCAGTTTCAGCCAGCGACCTCTACCCTTGGGATGAAGGCTCAACCTACATCCGCCTTCCAACTTTCTTCGCCGGAATAACCCCTGAAATCACCCCGATAACCCCTATTGTGGCAGCCCGCTGTCTACTCAAATTGGGTGACTCGATCACCACCGACCACATCTCACCAGCCGGTGCCTTTCCACACTCTGGCTCCGCCGGTCAGTATCTGATGGAACACGGCGTTGCCCCGCGCGATTTCAATTCCTTCGGCAGCCGCCGCGGAAACCACGAGGTGATGGTGCGGGGAACCTTCGCCAACGTGCGAATTCGCAACCTGTTAGCACCCGAGACCGAAGGAGGATTCACCACCCACTTCCCCACCGGAGAAGTTCTTTCCATCTATGATGCGGCAATGCAATACGGCGAAGAATCCACCCCATTGGTGGTGTTGGCAGGCTCGGAATACGGCATCGGTTCATCGCGTGACTGGGCTGCCAAAGGTACTCTGTTGCTAGGTGTCAAAGCGGTCATAGCAACTTCATTTGAGCGAATTCACCGCGCAAATCTGGTCGGCATGGGAGTACTGCCACTGTGTTTTGCAGAAGGTGATGACGCTGATTCACTCGGACTTGACGGCAGTGAATATTTCGACCTGCCAATCGATGACGCGGTCGAGCCACTGCAGTGGTTGGAGATCACCGCGACCGCCCAAGACGGCAGGCAAACGACATTTCTCGCCCAGGTCCGGCTCGACACTCCGGTCGATGTCGAATACTACAGAAATGGTGGGATACTGCATACGGTGATTCGTAAGATGGCTCTAGAGTGATTCTGTGCTCCACCAGCCGCCCCTCGGCCACTACAATACCCCCTCTTCCACTCACCAACCACCTCTGTGCCGTCAATGATTGCCCTGCGGAGTCAGTGAAATCGATGGGTTCATGGCCTAGCCTGCGAGCGATGGTTCATGAGCGGAGAAATTCGCGGGCCGGTGCGCTTTCTGTTCCGACTCCCAGACGAGAATATCGATATTCGGATTGAAGGTGATGCCGAGTGGGTCGGGAAGATTCGGGAAGAACTCGGTCTTTCCGATGCCGGATGGTTGCAACCTCTCGCCGCAAATACGGTTTCACTCAATCGCAGCTCTGATGCCAAAGAACTCGATGATGAGGTCGATGAATCTGAAGAAGACCTGCAACTCGATGATGATACTGCGATACTTCCCGACTCTGAACCTATCGATATGGGGCCACCACCGGACCCGAGCCGAATCCCGGTCGTGCGCAGGCTGATTGGCTCGCTCGATATCCAAGCCGAAATGGATAAACTGGGAATCGTGATCCCCGACAAACCCAATGCCCAACAATTGGCGATGGACCTAGAGGGGATAGAGGAACCTCTGCCGGCTCAAGGGCCACTTGTAAGTGACCCTATGGCAGAGGCGTGGTTGCGAGAATTGATGCGTATTGTGGTGCGCAAGTATGGTCTATCCGCGTTGGCGTTGGAGACGATTGAAAAATCATCTTCTTCTCTGCTCGGCGACCGCTCCGGGCTGGAATTGGACCTGTGGCTTGAGAATCTGTTTCGGCAGGGAAAATTGGTGAAGGTGTACGGCGGTGACAGAACCGGCTACGGCCCCAATCCGAAATGGCTCGATTCGCGGATGTGAATCAAATCGGTGCACGTGTATCGTAATCGGCCAACTGCACCTCATTTTCTGGCGCGCTCCGGTCACGCGTGAGGGGAGGGATTTAATACATCGAGGAATACCGAAACATCGATGATGATGATGTCGATGAAGAACGAGCAAGTAGCCAAGCGCACCAGAAGTATCGGTCTGGTGCTGATAATGTTGCTCTCAATTGCAGCTTCTGCGACCTTTACCAGCGCCTCAATCACACGAAGTTATACGACTAATCGCGACCCTGAAGATATCGCCTTCGGCGACTTCGATTGCGATGGCGACTTGGATATCGCTCTGGCAACCGAAGGCACCCACTCGATGAGTGTGCTGTGGAATGACAATGGTGATTTCAGCCAGCGCGACGACATCTGGGTGGCGGGAAACCAGAGCCACAATGCCGAGTGGGAAGAATTCGCCTGGGTACGCATGGTCGAAACAGGGGATGTGACCGGTGACGGCATTGATGATATTGTCATCTTCCAGCGCAATAACCCGTTCAGGACCGACGACTCAGGTCAACCGGCTGGGCAACCGGGTAACGTTACCGTACTCGAAAATGACGGCTGTGACGAAAACACCTTCTCGGTCAAAGCACGTTTCACTCACTTCTGGGCCTGGGACCTGGCGGTAGATGACGTCGATAAGGACGGTACCGACGATATTGTCGTTCTCGACCTCCTACCCGATCTCACCACTCAGCGCCTAGTCACCTACCGAGGCCCGATCACCTCATCGAACCAACAGGGCACCGCGACAAATTTAGGCGCGTCGACTCAAGAACGATTCATTGAATTTGAACTAGGTGATTTCGGCGAGACCGAAACCAACTTGGGTGGCCAATGTACCGATTTGGATGTTTGGTTCCTGGTCTTGCGTGGAGCAAATTATCAAACCGGGCAATACACTACATTCGGTCATGACGATAACTTATCGGTAATGGAATACTCGTGTCTGACCAATACTTTCCCCGCCACCTCCAGCACCACGACCATGAATGGCCCGTGGGCGTTTGGAAACGGCTGGGGTGGTTTCAACATCGCTGACATCAATGGCGATGGCGACATCGACGTGATGGCCCAGACCCAGGAGAATACCGAGAATGTGACCTATCGGACCAGTTCCACCAGTGGAACTTGGTCAGCCACTTCGCAGGTCTATATCGGACCATATATCACCTACGAGGTAACGATAGCCGACCTCAATGGAGATGGCGAAGCCGATTTTATCAATCCGACCATCGCCGAGCAGATTAATTCGACCAGCAGTTCCGGATCGGTTGAAGGAAATTACTACCTCACCCCACCTTCGACGGTACAGGTGACACTGTCTGATGGAAG
>Ga0208879_1002798_pt1 | contig 14911 bp, 14 predicted proteins | sample Knorr_S15_td_Bot_FD_185605 | JGI IMG/M metagenome (GOLD analysis project Ga0208879, IMG submission 185605) | Marine microbial communities from Southern Atlantic Ocean transect - Knorr_S15_td_Bottom_ad_5009_LV_A (SPAdes) (version 2) | ecosystem: Environmental > Aquatic > Marine > Oceanic | place... | reverse complement strand
GAGCTACGCCCTGCCCTGCAGCATGAATGGCCCACCCTACAATCCTGAAGCCATTACAAAACACAGCCAGCTAAAAACACCCTCAACCAAGTATGTCTTTTTGGAGGAGGAAACCGATGTCGGCGGCCGCAACTGGGGTGGCTGGTTGCTTCCTTACCCCTTCACCAGTTCTTGGTGGGATCCGATTGCGATCCGGCATGGTGAAAAGAACTGCCTTGCCTTCGCCGATGGCCATGTAGAATTGCATCATTGGCTGGATAAACGCACCTTAACTATGTCCGATGGACAGACCTTTGGAGTGTCGGCACCCAACAGTCCCGACCTGAAGTACATGCAACAAGGTTACGCTGCCGTGAGAGGGAATCCATAATGATATCATTCTAGAAGGGCATCATCTTGTGTTGTCAGAGGCCAGGATTCCCGCCGACCTTCTCCGCAAACATGGCGGCAAGCCGGGCTATGAGGACATCTATGAAGAATTTGACCATGATGACCATGATGACGGCGGCAAGACTGCTGAAGAATTGAAAGCTGAAGGGAAGTAGTCATTGGAAGACACCACCACCATCTCCTGCCCCTACTGCAACTCAGACACCCTCGTCATACTGGACGGGACGGACGGAGAACTTGACTTGGTGTCCGACTGCGAGAACTGCTGCAGGCCAATCAACGTAAGGGCAACCGTCGAAGGGGGTCAGGTGGTGGGTTTGATGGCAGAAGCGCAGTAGGCTACTGCGCCTCACCTTCCCACAGCGGCTTAAGATCCTCGTCATCCAGCGCCATAAGCTTGATCTGCTTGGCATCCCCAAGCTCGTACGACTTATGCAGATGCTCTTGAGCGGCATCCAGTTGGCCCAGTTGGGAGCAGTAGCACGCCAAGTGGTACTGGATCGTGCTATCGCCTGGAAAAAGCTCTGCGGCTTCGAGCAACACCGGTTTGGCTTTCTCTATGCTACCATCGTTTGCCCATCGCATTGAGTAGGCTTTGTTCACCCAACTCAAGACTCGATCGGGTACCATCTTCACAATCGTCGAAGCAATATCAAGACACGCATCCCACTGTTCGTGATGCGCGTAGATCAACCACCGCATATCCAGTACATCGGGGTGCACCCGCCAGCGTGAATTACTCTTGGGGATAAAGTCCCGTTGGTCCTCCGCGCCAATGTAGTTCCGGGTGGATGGACAAATAAAAAGATTCTTGTCGGGAATGAACTCCGGGTAAAGCCAGTTCAAGTTGTCGTCTCCGGGACTCTCGCAACCGGTGAGCCTGCCCAAGCTGTCATCGTCCGCATACATCTGGGAGCCCAGTCCCATCTGCTTGAGATTGTTCATGCAGGTGGTGATCCACGCCTTGCGCTTGGCCAGGGAGAGCGCAGGCAACAGAAGCGACGCCAGGATCGCGATGACCACCAGTAGTTCAATCAAGGTGAAACCCCTGCGCATGGCAACACAGTGACTCTGTGCTCAATACAAAAAAACATTCCGGTAAACCGGATCCGGCATCACTTGGTGGTAATGGCCACGTCGTCGATGAACCAGCCGGCCTGTGGGCCGTTGTCCTGTCCACCGTCGCTTGAGAAGCTGAATTCGAGCCTTATTTTTTGGCCAAGCGCCTCTGCCGGAATCTTGCCCTTCTCGAGGCGCCACTGCTTGGCCTCCCCGCCACGAATCCAGATGGGAACATCGTTCAGATATTCACCATCCTCGTCCAGAATCCACACTTGGCACGCGTCGGTAAGTTCACCCTCAAATGCCGGTTCACAATCGCGGTAACTCCAGAACTCAAGTCGCGCATTATCCAGGCCGGTCAGGTCGATGACCGGGGAGACAAGGTAAACATCCGTGTAGTCGCCATAGTCCTTGGCCAAGCCGGTTCCGTAGGCGCGAGTCGGACTGTGAGCCTCACCCGGGCCGTTGGTCGGCTTGCCAAGTTCCCACAGGGTGCCGCTCTCGCCCAAATCCTGGGTTGTCCAACCCGCGGCGCCAGTTTCGAAATCTTCCTCGAAGATGGGCGCGGGCGGGACATTGGCGACTTGATAAAAGGCGTTGTTGGCGACCGGAGCGGGATCGGCGAAAGTGGTCAGGTCGCCGTCAGCCGTTACCTCGGCGATACTGTCAAAGGGTCCGTTTACGGCGTTGGATCGGTGCACTTGGTAGAGTTTCCCGGGCGAGGAAACCCACGAAAAGGAGAAGCTCGTTCCGCCCAGCGAAGGGCTTGTCAACTCGATCAGGCTGGGGACGAACCCCGTGTCGATGATTCGAATATTATCCATATACAATTGGATATTTCCGCCGCTCCACCCCCCGTGTTGGATAATGGTAAGAACCGGTGGCGCATCCCACGGGACGGTGCTGAGATTGATCGCGCGCGTGCGGAGTCCTCCGTCTCCCGCCCAGGATTGAGTTAACTGATTGTCCGGCGACCAAGTTTGTTGAACGCCCCAACCTCCGCCGGTGCCGTCGTCGAGTTGCACCAACCAATCCCAGGCCAGGGTATAGCGCGCGCGATCGGCCTGAGGGATTTCCAGCACTTCCGCCAAAAGACTATAACCAGACAGATCGAGGGTTAGGTCCTGCGCCCAACCGCCATCGGCGTCGTTTAGAGTGTACTTCGCGCTTTTGGCCCCATGAGTGATGAACGCTTGATCTTCGTTTTGAACGATATTCTCCGTGCGACCCTGACCCGCAAGCACGCTGGTGCTCGCTTCAAATGACTCGAGCACCGAAACTATGGTTTCCGCGTTTCCCGGTTTGGTGTCCATAAGTCGAATGTTATCGACATACACTTTCATCGGTTGACCCGTGTTGGAGTTAAAGATGAAGTTTAAGAATGTCCGATCATTGTCGTCACCAACCAAGCCGAGCACGAACCCATCGGGCGTGCCGGCGCCGATTTCGTAGGCCATGGTGACCACTTGGCCGCCCCCCGACCATTCAATCTGATCGCCATACATCCATCCCCCGATCTCAAGAGGATTGTTGGCCCATCCGGCGTCGTTGTCGGTATTGTCCCAGAGGATATCGTAAAGGAGGTAGTAGCGGCCCGTTTCTTCAGTTTCGATTACGCTTTGAAGCAACGTCGTCACATCAAGACTCAACTGAACCTGGAAGTCCCGCTGCCAACCACTCATGCTGCTAAAGGCAACTTTCAACGCCTTTTGCCCATCCGTGATCTGGCCAAAGTCGTTGTCCTCCGACAAACTGAATTCATCAATCCGCCGGTTTCCATCGGCGGGCTGCAAGTGGGAAACAACATCCACAGTGTCTTCGAAGGATTCAAGAAGAGTGATGGTCTCCGCGTTCGTGAGGTTCAGAGACATTGAGACCAATAGAGAGCCTAGAGAGGCCTTAAAAGCGGTTTTCATGTATGCAGCGGCAAACCTTATTTAGCGGCCAGATATCTGCAATACAAAAAAACGCCTTCCCGAACCCCGAAGATGGGGGTGGGGTATTAATTTCAGCATACCCCCGGCCGCGAGGCGGTTAGACGGGGGTGGGTCTGCGCTCTGCTACCCCCGGGCAGTTGAGGGCGCCCCCCGAACAAATCCGAACAACTTATTCTTCATTGTTGTTCGTTCTGATTCCTGTTCACGAAAATCTCGTCTTTTGCGACTAATGAATTAAGCTGTTAAGAGGTGTATGATTATGAACCCGGATGAAAGGCTATGAAAGCTTGGGATGGGGATTCGAATCCCTCTTAGCCCACCACCTCCCTTTTTCTCCAACAAATCTGCACCTTGAAACTCTTTGGTGCTTGTCTGCGTTAGGCTCGTTGCATCACTTTTCTGTGCGTTGAAATTTTTATCTGAAACACTTGCTGCTTGCTGTGTTATTTGTGTGAATTTGGTTTATGCAGATTCTCAGCACTTTGAGTTTTTTGAAAGCAAAGTGCGGCCGATTTTGGCGAATAATTGCTATGAATGCCACAGCGGACTGGCTGAGCGGCCTCGGAGCGGCCTCCGTTTGGACAGCCGAGACGCCATTTTGAAAGGGGGCGAACACGGGCCAGCGATCATTCTTGGAAACCCGGACGAGAGTCGAATGATTCGTTACGTGCGACACCAGGGCAAGAAGATGCCGGCGTTGGGCAAACCGAAGTTGAGCGACCCGGAGATTGCGGCTTTGGCGAAGTGGGTGGAGTTGGGGGCTCCTTGGCCCAAGGCAACGGTCGTGCCAACGACGGATAATTACGACTGGACCAGGGCTCGCGAACATTGGGCTTGGCGTCCCGTGAAAAAGGTGATCCCGCCGACGGTGTCGGGTGCGAGGGTGCGGAATCCAATCGACCAATTCGTTGCAGCGGGCTTGCGCGAAGCCGGCTTCAGGCAGCCGCCGGAAGCCAGGGCGTCCGTGTTTGTGCGCCGCGTGTTTTTGGATTTGGCGGGACTGCCGCCCACGCCGGATGAGTTGCGCGACTGGACGCAGCGGTTGGGGGGCGACTCAGCGGGCGAACTAAACGATCAGGCGGTGTCGGTGTTGGTGGATTCCCTGCTGAACCGGCCCCAGTACGGCGAACGCTGGGGACGGCATTGGCTGGACGTGGCGCGGTATAGCGATGCGGGGGGCTGGACGCAGGATAACCGGTCGCATCCCAAGGCGTGGCAGTATCGCGACTGGGTGGTTCGCGCGTTCAATGCCGATCTGCCGTTCGACGAGTTCGTCCGAAGCCAGATCATCGGCGACAAGATGGGGCGCGAGGCAGCGGCCGGCACCGGCTTTTTTGCGCTGGGCCCGACATATGCCTCGGACGGCGGCGACCCGGAGAGCATCGCGCAGGCAAAGAGCGAAACACTCGACGATCGCGTGGACACTTTTTCGCGGGCGTTCCTCGGGCTGACGGTGGCGTGTGCGCGCTGCCACGATCATAAGTTCGATCCGATCCCGATTCAGGATTACTACTCGATCGCCGGCGTGTTCAACAACACGCGCGAAGGCGAAACGCCGTTGGCCGACAGGAAGGTGATAGACGCCTATCACAACGCCCAGAAACCCATCGATGCCCTGCACGACAAAATCCGGAAAGGCAAGAAGCAGCCCAAGTCGGACGAGATCAAGAAACAGATTGCCAACTGGCAAAAGGAGGTTAAGGAGCTGGAGGCGAAGGCCCCGCCGAAGTTCGAGTTTGCCCACACACTGCGCGACATCGGCAGCGAGGACATGAAAGTGGCCCTGCGCGGCAATGCGCTGAAGCCGGGCGAGGTGGCGCCGCGGCGGTTCCTGCGCATCGTCGCCGGTAAAGACCGCGAGCATTTTAATCGGGGCAGCGGACGCGAGCAGTTGGCTAAGGCGGTGGTCGATCCGACCAATCCGCTGACGGCCCGGGTGTTTGTGAACCGCGTGTGGCAGCACCACCTTGGCGAGGGGCTGGTGCGCTCGCCGGACAATTTCGGCACGCTTGGCCAGGCGCCAACGCACCCAGAGTTGCTCGATTGGCTAGCCGCGACCTTTGTCGAAAGCGGCTGGTCGACCAAGGCGTTGCACCGGCTGATTCTCACCTCCGCGACCTATCGAAGCAGCAGCGCGTTTGATGAAACATCCTTTGCGAGCGACGGCGACAACCGCTCGCTTTGGCGCGTGACACCGCGCCGGATGGACGTGGAAACGTGGCGGGATTCCCTGCTCGCCGTCACCGGCGAACTCGACCTCAAGATGGGCGGCGGGCCGGTGGGGGACATCGTCGCCAGCAATCGCCGCACACTTTACGCCAAAGTCAGCCGCAACGCGCCTCTGGCTTCAGATAAATTTTTGCGCCTGTTCGATTTCCCCATTCCGCGGGCCAGCGCAGCCAAGCGCACGGCCAACGTCATCCCGCAACAGTTTCTGTTCATGATGAACAGCCGGTTCATGCTCGACCGTGCCCGCGCCCTGGCCAAGCGATTGGAGAGGGAGGCCACCGACGTGACGACCCGCATTGCGCGTGCCTATTTGCTGCTGTACGGTCGGGAGCCGACCGGTCGTGAGGAGCACCTGGCCAGGGGATTCCTGAAGGGCACCCAGCCGGCCGACAGTCGGTTGACGCGCTGGCAGCAGTACTGCCAGGCGTTGCTCAGTGCCAACGAGTTCATGTACATTCGTTAAGCCTTTTCAAACAATGCAACTTCACCGCAATCCACTCCCTCCGATTTCGCGGCGTGACGCCCTGCACCGCATCGGCGCGGGCTTTGGCAGCCTTGGCCTCGCCGGGCTGTTTAACCAAAGCGCCACCGCCGGACAGGTCTCGCCACTCGCGCCCAAGGCGCCGCACTTTGCGCCCAAGGCCAAGCACGTGATTCAGCTCTTCATGCCGGGCGGGCCGTCGCAGGTGGATACGTTTGATTACAAGCCGAAGATCGCCGATTTCGTCGGGCAACGCCCGAAGATTGTTGACCGCAAGTCGCTGCGGAATACCAAGAACGGCCTGTTCCCGTCGCCCTTCGGTTTCAAGCGATATGGGCAAACAGGCAAATGGGTGAGCGATATTTTCCCGCACACAGCGAAGTGCTCCGATGACATTTGTTTCATCCACTCAATGCATACGAACATTCCCGAGCATGCGGGCGCGATGATGATGTTTAATCTCGGCCACCTGCAGCCCAGTCGACCCAGCCTCGGCTCGTGGCTATGCTATGGCCTCGGCACGGAGAATCAGGAACTGCCCGGCCTCGTTGCCATGAGCCCGCGCGCGAAACCCCGCGGCAAAGCGGCGCACTGGGGCAACTCATTTTTGCCAGGAGCCTACGCCGGCGTGTACGCGAATATCGCCGAAATGAAGCCGGATAGCATTTTGCGCGACCTGAAAAATCCGCATCTATCCCGCACCGAACAACGTCAACAGGCCAACCTACTCGCGCAGCTCAATCAGTTTGATCTCGAGCGCCAGCAGCAGGATCAGAAACTGGAGTCCAGCATCCAAGCGATGGAGATGGCCTTCCGCATGCAGTTCGCTGTGCCGGATGTTTTTGATACGGCCAAGGAAAGCAAACCAACACTTGATCTCTACGGTAAAAGCGAGTTCGCCAAAGGCTGCCTCATCGCTCGGCGCCTCGTGGAACGCGGCGTGCGCATGGTGCAACTCTCGCACTCCATCAGCGGCTACGACATCGCGTGGGACACCGGACATGGCGATATCAAGGGTGGCCATGCCCACCTCGCCCGCGAATGCGACCAGGGCATCGCCGGTTTGATTCAGGATTTAAAACTCCGCGGTTTACTCGATGAAACACTCGTCATCTGGGGCGGCGAGTTCGGTCGTGCGCCGACTTCCGAGGGTCAGAAAGGCCGCGACCATGACCACTACGGATTCACCGTCTGGATGGCCGGCGGTGGAGTGAAACCCGGCTTCACCTACGGTGCCACAGACGAGTTCGGCTGCTCCGCCGTCGAGAATCCCGTACACGTACACGACCTGCACGCCACCATCCTGCACCTCATGGGGCTCGACCACGAAAAGCTCACCTACCGCTACAGTGGCCGCGACTTTCGTCTGACGGACGTCCACGGAAAAGTCATACACGACATCATTGCCTGAAGCGCAAAGGATGGAGTCGGGCAGGCTGTTGCGATTCGCATCGACCGGCACCGGATGGTTCGGCGTGCAGCGATTGAAAATCCAAGATCTTCCTTATTCCTTATGTCTGCATCGTTATCACGAACGCTGGCTGAAGACCTCAAACCATCTCCTTGACGGAATAAGGGTTCACGTTCTGGCGCTTGGCCAAGAGGTTGGCTGCATCGTTGCCGATGAAACGATCAGCCCCGGCGTCAAACTGCAGTTTTTGGTTGCCGACCCTGTGGGCGATGTTTCCCATGTGCATGACAGTGGTGCTGCCCTGTGCCAGCCCAACATCAGCGTTGGGGCGTTTGCGATTGCGGATGCAGTCAACAAAGTTTTGCTGATGCTCCGGATCGGGGTGTCGACCGTACTGCTGCTCCACCACCCTGCCGCCCGAGGTGAAGACCTGCCAACCGCCACCGTGGCGGCCGAGCATCATGTTGTCTTTCGTGCCGTAAAACTCGATGCGCGTGGCGCACTGCGGCCAGTACGGGAATTGGTCGCCGGAACGAATCTTGCCATTGATTTTGCTCATGGCATTGGCAAAGTGCGAGTGCTCAAAAGTCATGACAAAGCCAGGATAATCGTAATGCAGAATCTCGACGTCGGGCACCTCGCCGTCGTCACCCTTGTGTTGCAGGCGTCCGCCAGAGGCAGAGACCGACTTGGGTGTGGCCGGGTCCCCGAGCACCATTATTGTGAGGTCGAGTTGGTGGATGCCGCAGTCGGCCAGATCGCCGCCGGAGTAGTCCCAAAAATAGTGCCAGCCGCCGTGGAATATTTTGCTGTGGTACGGTCGCGCCTTGGCCGGACCTAGCCAGGTCTTCCACGGAAACCCACTAGGTGCCTGGCCAGGCGCACCCAAGTGGAATGGTCCACCGCCTTTCAGGTTGAACACCTTGACGAGGCGCACGTCGCCGAGTTTGCCGGACTGAATGTAGTCGCGGGCGGCGAGATTGTACGGTGCGCTACGATTCTGGGTGCCCACCTGCACCACGCGTTTGTATTTGCGGGCAGCCTCCACGAGCTTGCGTCCTTCCCAAATGTTGTGGCTGAAAGGTTTCTCGACGTAGACATCCTTGCCCGCCTGACAAGCAAGAATGGCCGCCGGCGTATGCCAGTGGTCGGGTGTGGCCACGACCACGGCGTCGACGTCCTTGTTGGCGAAAACCTCCTCCATGTTCGTGGCTAGAAGCGGTTTGCGGCCGCCCTGCTGCTTGGCGATGAAGTCGGCAGTGCGCACCAGGCGCTCCTCGTGGATATCACAAAGCTGGGTGCAGACAACATCACTGCGCGAGGCCAAGCTCGAAGTGACCTGTGTGCCGCGGCCTCCGCAGCCAATCAGGGCAACTTGAACGCGGTCATTGGCGCCGAGCGCTTGGCCAAGCGAAGGGAAACCGATCACGGTTGAACTCAAGCCGGCCTTCAGGAATGTTCTGCGTTTGATGGGATTCATATACCCGAAAGCTTAACAAGTCGGCCTTTGAACCACACGACTTTATTGATTGGCCATCTTGGCCAAGTGCGGTGAAGCTTAGCTCACGTGGTGTTCGAATTTCTTGGCAACCGTCGGAGGGCAAAGATTCGCAAAGGTTTGTTTTCTTCAACATGGATCGAGATTCCGAGACAGAATTTACCCATATGTGTTTTTTGGAATGACTTCTTTGCATCGTGCGGCTATGGAAGGCCACAAGGAAATCGCTGAACTGCTTATCGACAACAGTGCTGATGTGAATGCGACGACCAACAGAGGCACAACACCGCTAGATGAGGCCATCTTTGGGAACCACTCCGAAATCGCCGACCTCCTCCGCAAACACGGCGGCAAGACCAAGAAGGAACTGATAGCCGACGACAGCTAAATCCGCCTGTACCGGTTCAAGCGCACATCAGGACTATGAAACTACTGACAACAACAATCGCAGCTGTGGTGCTGGTGGGGTGTGGGAATCCAGAAGCAGATCGTGCACTACTTGATGCTGCTTGGGATGGAAACATCGAAGCCGTCAAACAGCACTTGGATGCTGGTGCGGATTTGAATGCGAAGGAGGAGGATGGCGAGACTCCTTTGCATGTTGCGGCTTTGAGAGGTCCCAAGGAAACCGTCGAACTACTTCTCGCCAAAGGTGCGGATGTGAATGCGAAGGATGAGAACGGAGTGACTCCTTTGCATTGGACGGAAACCGAGGAAATCGCAGAACTGCTAATCGCCAACGGTGCGGATGTGAATGCGAAGACTAATGATGGCCATACACCGCTAGATCGCGCCATCCTTAACGAGGATACCGAAACCGCCGCACTCCTCCGCAAACACGGAGCCAAGACGGGTAAAGAATTGAAAGCTGAAGAGAAATGAAACACCTACTACTCACAACAATCGCAGCCGTGGTGCTGGTGGGGTGTGGGTCGCCGATGTGGGTGGCTGCTAGAAAAGGAAATATCAAAGCCGTCAAACAGCACTTGGCCGCTGGTGCGCTCGTGAATGCAAAGAATGAGTCAGGATGGACTCCTTTGCATCAGGCGGCTTGGGGAGGTCACACGGAAGTCGCCGAACTACTCATCGCCAACGGTGCGGATGTAAATACTATGACTGACGGCGATAGATGGACTCCTTTACATGAGGCGGCTCGTTCTGGTCGCAAGGTAATCGCCAAACTCCTTATCAACAAAGGTGCAGATGTGAATGCGATGAATAAGTATGTTAAAACACCGCTAGATATAGCCATCCGATACAAAAACCCCAAAACTGCCGACCTCCTGCGCACACACGGCGGCAAAAGCGGTGCAGTCGATTCCATTCATGTCGCTGCTGAATTAGGAAACATTGAAGCGGTCAAACAACATTTAGCTGCTGGTGCGGATGTGAATGCGAAAGATAAGTATGGGTTCACTCCTTTGTATCAGACGGCTAGGTTTGGCCACAAGGAAGTCGCCGAACTGCTAATCGGCAAGGGTGCGGATGTGAATGCGAAGATGTTGGATGGAGGAGACAACCTACACGCCCGTGCGCGACTATTTCAAAACTCGCAATGGTAAGGCCATGGGTGCGGACCATCCCATCGCCTGGACCCACGAACCCGCCACTGGTAGCCGCTTCTTCTACACCGAGTTCGGTCATGATTTGCGTACACTAAGCACCCCCTTCGTGTGCCAGCATATCCTTGAAGCCATCAAGTGGGAGGGAAAGGGGACGGCGGTGCGTGCCAAGCAGGCACCATAAAGAGAAACCGCAGCGTGAAACACACGCTCACGCGCCCCCTGCCGCCGATAGACCTAACATCGTCATCTTTATCGAGGACAATTTGTCATGGTATGACATGGCGTGCTTTGGCGGACCGACTCGTGCACGAACGCCAAACCTTGATCGACTGACGGCGGAAGGCATGAAACTCAACGGCGCTTGCCGCGCTTGCCGCTACCATCCGATTTCGCGGCGCTGGGCATGCGGTGAAATATCTTCGGAATCGGAGCCGTAAAGCTCATCGGTTCACCGTTGTAGGGATGGGCAAAACTGAGGGTGTGCGAATGCAGGGCCATCCGTTTGCTATTCCGGTTCGCGCATCCGTACTTGGAGTCACCGACGATCGGCCACCCCTTGTCGGCCAGATGCACGCGAATCTGGTTCTTTCGCCCCGTAATCAGACGGATTTTCAGCAGCGCTCGATCACCGCCAATCTTCACCACCTGGTAATGCGTGCGGGAAAACTTGCCCCTCTTGGGATCGTCTGTGGAATACACGCGCAGCGCGTCATTTTCGATCAGGTAGGAGGAGATTTCGCCCTCCGGGGGATCCGGATGGCCCTCGACGAAGGCAAGATAGGTCTTCTCCACGTCAGGCCAGTTGTCCTGCAACGTTCTTTTGGCCTCTTCCGTGCGGGCGAAAACCAGCACCCCGGAGGTGTCCCGATCAAGACGATGAACGATAAAAACACGTTCACGCGACTTTGGGTTCCCCTTTTTGACGTAGTTCGAAAGCGCTGCGTGTGCGGTTCGCTCGCCATCCTGACCGGTCCCAATCGTTAGCAAACCGGCCGCCTTGCTGACCACGATGACGTCCCGATCCTCGTGAAGGATATCCAGACCGCGCGGTTGCCGTTTCTTTAGATTGATACGCTTCTCGGGCAAGTCGGGATTCTCGGGTAGAAATTCACTTCCTGCAAGCAGCGGTTCCCGGGATCCGAAAAACGGAAAGTCTCCAAAGAGGGATTGCTATCAGACCATTCTGAATTTAGAATAAGATATATGAAACACCTTGCGGCCCTGATCGCGTTCCTGTCGCTCGCCGTTCTGACGATCAACGTCAACGGCGCGGCGCGCCCGAACATTATTCTCTTCGTCACCGACGATCAGGTGAAGGAGGAACTCGCTTGCTACGGTGGAAAGGTCCTCACCCCGCACATCGATCGACTGGCCCGTGAAGGGATGCGCTTCGATAATGCGCATGTGCCGTCCACCGTTTGCACTCCTTCTCGCTACGCGCTGCTGACCGGCCGCTTCCCCGGCAATTCGTATTTCAAACCCTACCTGGCTGAGCATCCAAAAAACGCTCAGGGCGACACGGGATTCAACGTCGGACTTGAGGACGACAACATGAACATCGGCAACGCCCTCCGCGAGGCGGGTTTCGTCACGGGGCTTGTCGGCAAGCTCCACGTGGGACCGGAATTGAAAAAGCGCGAGCAATACGAAGAGCTAGGTCTCTACTATCCCGACTCTGATGCCGACCCCGATGCGCCCGAGACGATCGCGGGCTGGCAGCGCAACGAGCGGTGGTATCGCGAATGGGTGAAAGGCAAGGGCTTCTCCTGGGCCAAACACAATTACTGGGGAAACATCAAGGCTCCCTACGGCGAGCACAACGCCGAATGGACGCTCGAAGCGGCGTTGGAGTTCGTGGAGGAAAACAAGGACAAGCCGTTCTATCTGCACTACACGACCACCCTCATGCACGGCGGCGGCAAAGGCTGGAGCGATTCGCTGAATCATCCCCTGGTTTCTGGCGCCGGCAAACTGGACAAACTTCCGGACGTTATTCCGTCCCGCGATAAGCTCCGAAAACAGGTCGCCGACGGCGGATTCGAACCCAACACGGTCGGCTTCACCTGGATGGACGCTACCGTCGGAGCCCTGCTCGCCCAGCTGGATCGCCTTGGCATTGCCGATAACCCCCTCTTCGTCTTCGTGTCCGATCACGGCACGGAGGGCAAGTGGTCGCTCCACGACCACAACGGCACGGCTGTCCCCTGCATCATGCGCTGGCCAAACGGCATCAAAGCGGGAACTGCCAGTTCCAGCCTCGTCCAGACCACCGATTTCGTTCCGACCTTCCTGGATATTGCTGGCGTTAAAAAGCCGGAGGGTTATCGAATCGACGGCGTCAGCCTTCGCCCCCTGCTTACCGATCCGCAACGGGAGATTCACGACCATCTCTTTTTCGAACTTGGCAATGGCCGCGCCGTTCGCACCCGCGACTGGAAATACATTGCGATCCGCTACACGGTCGACCAATTCCTGGGCATCCAGTCCGCTGATCTCAAGCGACTACCCCGCTCCCTCGGCTACATTGGCAACGACAAGAGCCTCTCAAGACACATGGGCCGCCGTTCCCATTTTCTGGACTCGGATCAACTCTACCATCTCGACCAGGATCCGCTGGAGGCGAACAACCTCGCCCGCAACACGGACCATTCCGAACAGCTGGACAAGTTGAAGAAAACCCTGACCAAAGAATTGGAATCCCAAGGACGGCCCTTTGGCGAATTTATTCCCGGACCCGACGCTGTCCCCGTCGAAAAGATCCAGCCCTACCTCCAGAAACTCACACAGCTAAAAGTTATCAAGCGCGGGTTTGAAGTCATTGACGACAAACCCAAAGCCGCAACTGCCCCCACGTCAGAACCAAGCCGACAGGAAAAAAGGAAGTTACGGGACGAGCGCAAAAAGAAGCGTGAGAAGAAGTAGAAATCAGTTGCCATCGGTAGAATCTGAGGCTTGGTATAAGTGAGCCGCTCAAAGAGGGCACACTGAAATTACCGAACTGCTTATTGCTAAAGGCGCGGATGTGAATGTGAAGGGTATTGGTGGACGGCCTCCTTTGCAATTTGCGACTGTTTACGATCGCAAGGAAACCGTCGAACTGCTAATCGCCAAAGGTGCAGATGTGAATGAGAAAAATAATAATGGAGAGACTCCTTTGCATCAGGCGTCTGTAGGTGGTCACAAGGAAGTCGCCGAACTGCTAATTACCAAAGGGGCGGATGTGAATGCGAAGGATAGGGGTGGAATGACTCCTTTGCATCGTGCGGCTCAATATGGTCACAAGGAAATCGTCGAACTACTTATCGCCAACGGTGCGGATGTGAATGCGAAGGATTGGGATGGCGACACACCGCTAGATTGGGCCATCTTTCGAAACCACCCCAAAACCGCCGACCTCCTCCGCAAACACGGCGGCAAGACCAAGGCGCAACTTATGGCTCAGAGACGGGATTAAACCAACCCACTCCACCACTTGAACGCCGCTGGAAAATGAAACACCTCCTACTCACAACAATCGCAGCCGTGGTGCTGGTGGGGTGTGGGCCGTCGGCTCCAGACATCTCAATTCACAATGCTGCCACAGACGGAAACATCGAAGCCGTCAAACAGCATTTAGCTGCTGGTACGGATGTGAATGCGAAGGAGTTGCGGCACAGGACTCCTTTGCAGAAAGCGGCTGTTGGCGGTAGCAAGGAAATCGCCGAACTGCTAATTGCTGCAGGTGCAGATGTGAATGCGAAGGATCAGTATGGACATACTCCTTTGTATACAGCAACTGTGTTCGGTCATCAGGAAATCGTCGAACTGCTTATCGAAAACGGTGCGGATGTGGATGTGAGGGATAGTCTAGGCAGGACTCCTTTGCATAAGGCGGCTGCTAACGGTCACAAGGAAATCGTCGAACTCTTAATCGCCGAAGGTGCGGATGTGAATGCGAAGAGAGATGGTGGTGATACACCGCTAGATACGGCGTATTTTACGAATCGACTCCTGAACGGTTCACTCAATGAAATTATAGTTCTCCTCCGCAAACACGGCGGCAAGACAGCTGAAGAATTGAAAGCTGAAGGGAAATAAGCTAACCTCTCCACCACTTGAACGCTGACAGGTTCTTTTTCATCGCCAATCTTCCCCCAACTCTTGAGCGGTTGTTGGGTCTCTCCCTTGGATACGTTCGTTAATTCATGAGTATGTCCATCAGCTTCAGACTGCATTGTTTTGTATTCCTGGGCGCCTTCCTCCTCTTCACGATGGAGCCTTTGGTCGCACGGATGGTTCTTCCCCTCTACGGGGGTTCCTTCCACGTATGGTCAACGACTATCACCTTCTTCCAGGGAA
>Ga0208879_1002795_pt1 | contig 14920 bp, 31 predicted proteins | sample Knorr_S15_td_Bot_FD_185605 | JGI IMG/M metagenome (GOLD analysis project Ga0208879, IMG submission 185605) | Marine microbial communities from Southern Atlantic Ocean transect - Knorr_S15_td_Bottom_ad_5009_LV_A (SPAdes) (version 2) | ecosystem: Environmental > Aquatic > Marine > Oceanic | place... | reverse complement strand
TAATAGAAACAAACAAATAATATCTAATACCTTAACGCCAGAACAAGTTAGGATATTAGCTCAAGCAATATAACCTGCTATGCGGTTCATTAAGTAACCTGCAATGCGGTTAAATAGGTTGGGGTGAACAACACAAAGTTGTTTAATGGCTATGTTGGAGCCAGCCCCTTCCTTTTTTACAATACAACAAGTATTACAAAAGGGTGGGCATAAAGGATATAGAACTGCACGAAGTAGTAACTAATCCACAATCAGTTAATACACTTGCTCACCCTAATGTAATTAAATAACTAAAACTAAATAAAATGAAAACAATAATCACAGCATTATTAATAGCACCTTTACTAGTATTCTCTCAAATAGAAGAACAATCTATTGTGTCTTTGAAATCTTATACTTATGAATGGAATAGTACTGATAGTTCTATGATGAAAATTGATAGTCATCAATTAATAACAATGTTAAATCTAACTAAGAGTTATTATACGTATTTTAATAATGAAACATCAATGTTAAAAATATCTTGGAGTTATCATTCAAATAATGAAAATGGAGATCCTGTATATTATGATCATTTTGGAAGTAAGATAATCTTTAACAAACAAATGAATGAAATATTCTTATATCAAGATTATGATAAAGAATTATACACCTACAAATATGTAGTTGTATTTAGTGAATTAAATAAATTAAAACAATAAAATTATGCCAAATTGGTGCTGGAACTATCTTACCATATCGGGGGATGTAAAACAATTAAAAGAATTTGTAGATAAATCTACAGATAAATCTTTAATGCATGACGATAGTGAGTGTGAATTCACATTTAAAGGTACAATGCCTATGCCTAAAGAATTAAATATAACTTCTGGGACACAATCCCAAGAAGAAAAAACACAAGCTAGATTAAATAAAAAGCTATATGGATATGAAACATGGTATGACTGGTGTGTAAATGAATGGGGAACTAAATGGGACGCTTGTAGTTCTGAAATTCAAACTAATGATAAGGATCAATTTGTCGTATCATTTGACACTGCATGGGCTCCTCCTCACTCTTGGTTAGAAACTATCTGTAAAGACTATCCTAAATTAGTATTTGAAATGGAATACGAAGAACCAGGAATGGAATTTGCTGGTACATGTTATTGTTCTAATGGAGAATATACAGAAACTAATTGGGATATAGCGGATGCTAGTGAATGCTGTCATTCAGAGGTTTTCACTTATGGTGACGATAAATACTCGCTACCTCAAGTACCATTAAAGCAACAAATGACTTGGGCTGGAAAAGATAAAGCATGGGAAACTGTTAAAGAAATTCCTGACTATATTAAATATCCAGACTTTCAATGTGGTATATGTGGAGAAGAATGTGACACAGAATCTCTTAACACTGAAAATATTAAAAAGCCAACTATATGAGAATCAGACAAGTAGGAAAGCAAATACATAATACCCATGAAAAATGGAGAGAATATATAGAAGCACAACAACAAATTATAGTTATGAAAAGTAAAATAAAACCAGCTATAGATAATCTGAAAGATAAATTAGATTCTATTAGCAATGAATTTTTAGGAGAGAGAGGATTGTATCATCATGTAGATGTACTAAGAAAGAAAACAAATCTTCTTAGAGATGATATAATATCCTTTCTCAAGTTAAAACAATTTTTAAATAATAAATAAAATTAAAACTATGACAGGACAAGAAGTAGAAGCATATATAAGAGAAGATTTAGATAGCGAACCTAAGCACAATGTAGATGCATTAGCTTCAGCTATATCAATAGTAGCAGAAAAAGTTAATCATGACGAATATGAATTAATGCAATTATTGCTAGAAAATAAACCAATACCTAAATTAATAACTCACAGCTATGGCTTTCATACGCGTAGTGGTAGAGAGCTAATTGATGGTATGAAAAATTGTTATTATGAAGAAAATTATTAAATTAATATCATGAAAGAATATCAAATAACAGTACAAAGAACATATAACACCACTATAACATTAAAGTTTCCAGATGATGGTAGAGATCATGAAGCAAATATTAACATAAATATGCTTACGGATGATAATGATATATGGGATTATGTTTATGAAAAAGAATTAGAACAAATGGATGTTACTGATGTAAATTGGGAAATAAAAGAAACAAAAAGTACCGAGTCACATTGGGAATTTGACAAAAACGGAAATAATATAATAAAATAAATAATTATGCAAAATAATATTAGATTTAACGGACATGACTTTGAATATCAAAAGGAAGACAACTACTATGAATGTAGGGGTAATAGTTACTATGATGATTATCATGATCAAGTACCAGAACCAAGCTTACAGAAAGCCGCAGATATGCTACAAGAACATTTAGAAGAGCAAGGAATAAATTCTAATGTAGAGTGGGGCGAAAAAGGATGGATTGAAATAATGATAACATGAAAGTAAAAATTATGCAACGATCAGTGTATCATAAATACGCTGAAATAGAAGTAGAAGTACCGAATGATATTAAAGAAGAAAATATGGTTGATTATTTGTTTATGACTGAAAACGAATGGACTGATAAAATAGATGAAAAGTTATCACAAGCTAAATATAACTTTGGAATGGGTATGCATACTTCTGATGGGTGGACTGATACAGAAGAAGAAAGCGAATGGAGATTTGATATTGTAGGAAAACAATATGGAGGACATTTATAAATTAAAAGATTAATTATTATGGGAACAAGAAGTTTAACAAAAGTTATACAAACCTGGAAAGATGAATCAGGCGTAAAACAATCAAGACCAATTACATGTATGTATCGTCAATATGACGGGTACTTAGAAGGACATGGTGTAGAATTAGCCGAATGGCTAGAGAAATTCACTATTGTAAATGGAATTGGATTATACGAAGATAGAAGAATTGCAAATGGTATGGACTGCCTGTCTGCTCAAATGTTCGTACATTTTAAATCAAGTGGATGTAAGGATGACGGCACCCCAACTTCTACTGCTGGAAGTATATACTGTATGCATCCAGACTCAGATGATTGTGGAGAAGAATACTTATATGAAATATCAGAAGAAGATTCAGAATTAATTATAACAGCTACAGATGTATGGAAAAATGAAGTTATATTTAAAGGAGAAGCAAAAGAATTATTAACTAAATTAAAAGAAAATGCTTAATACAGAACAAATTTTAGAACAAAACGGACTTAACTGGAATGTAAGTAAAGTACCATTGATATACGCAGGAGAATGTACTCCTAGCGCTAATAATGGGTTACACTCAACGGATTACTATGGAATAGTAAGAGAAGATACTGGAGAGGTGTTTGCAACCGTAAAGGAAGGATACACACCTACACAAAATTCAAGTATTATAGAAACCATGCAAGAGATTGCTGGTCAAAATGAACTTGAAATAATAAGAGCAATACCGATCAATGGAGGGAGAAAGGTATTAATACAGATGAAGAAACACAATAACACTGTAATAATCGGAGGACAAGAAACAGAGCAATATATCTACGCTATTAATAGTCATGATGGAAGCTCTAGTCTTAAATTCGGATTTATGAATACAGTTATATTCTGTCAAAACCAATTTGGTTGGTTAAACTCTAATGCGTTCTCTGGGTACAGACATACTGAATCTATTCAGAATAAGGTTAAAGAATTGCCAGCAATAATTAACTTCTCTGGAGAGGAGGAAAAGATTGCAGAGCTACAACACTTTAGTGGTCAGTCAATTGGCAGAGACGCTATTGATGAAATGTTATTTAATCTTACTAAGATTGATAGAGCTATGACTCCTAAAGAAATTGAGGATAACTTCTCTACAAGATCTCTTAATATATATAATGATATCCAAGATTGTATAATCACTGAAACTTCTAGGGTAGGATTAACTAAGTGGGGTTTATTTAATGGTGTAACTAAATACACTACACATATGAAATCTGCACCTAACAGAGAACATGGAAGGCAAGAATCTGTTATCATTGGAAGCGGATCTAAAATGAATGAGAAAGCTTATAATTTCTTATTAAATTATTAATGTAATAAAGGGGGCTTAGTCCCCCTATTACTCTTATCTAAATAAAATAAGATTTTATGAAAACAGTAATCCATGTTAATCAGCATGTAATTAAGAAAAATTCAAAGACAGGAGAAAATAATCCTGTATTAACTTGTAAAACGTATAAGACAAATGAGTACGCTCATGAAGTTGAGATATATGGAAAGGACGGCTTAATTGCTGCGAAAGTAATATACAGACCTAATAAACCATTAAGTTGTGGTGCTAAAGTTTGGATAGAAACAGAAGAAGAAATAAAAACTATTAATTTAAATAAATAATTATGGGATATAAAATTGAAGGAAAACCAGTAGAACAATATTGGACAGAATTAATTGCTAAAAATTTAGTTGGTAAAACAATTACTAAAGTAGAGTATATGACAGGTGTTCATGCTGAAAAAATGATGTGGTATAAACGACCTATAACTATTCAATTAGATAATGATCACTGGATAATTCCAATGATGGATGACGAGGGTAATGATGGTGGGGCTATGACAACAACATTTGAATCCTTAGATACAATACCAGTAATATAATGGATAATTATGTAAGCCCTTGCTGTGGGGAGAAATATGAAACAGCCACTGACAGCTATTGCTGTGGTGCAGAAATATCAGAATCAGGATTATGTTATGATTGTAAAGAGCACACTGAATCAGAAGGATATGAGTGCGATGAATGTGAAGAATGGTTTGATGAGCTAATAGAATTAAATGAATATCAAGAATTAAAAAAAGAAAATCATGAAGAAGAAAGAGCAGACGCAAAAAGAAAGTACGATGAATAATATGGATATAATAACAACTATTATGGCTATATTAGAAAAAGGACTTAAAGATTCTCAAGATAATAGAGGTAATGATTCCGCAGAATATAGGATAGGTAAGATGGATGCTTATATGGAAGTATTATCTGTATTTAATGTTAATCATAAATAAGGTAATATCATTATAATAAATGATATATTTGTTACCCCAAAAAATTAAACATTATGGATAATTACGATATAGAACAAGCCTTATTAGGTAAAATCATTGTTGACTCTAAAATATATGATAAATATCTTAATCTAATTCATGAAGATTTATTTAATATTCCCTTTCACAAATCTGTGTTCTTAGCAATGACAACGCTAAGAGATAGAGGAGAAACTGTAGATATCTTAACATTAGGTAAGTTAATAAAAGGAGAAAATGTTGTTCTTCAATTATCACAAATTACAGAAGAAGCTTATTCGTTTACAGAAGCAAGTACTTGTATAGCCGTATTATCTGAAGAATTTCAAAAAAGAATCTTATTTGGTATAGTTTCAGACGTTAATAATCAATTAACGAATAGAGAAGAACTTGAGATGATCATAGGAGGTATAGAAAAACAGATCTCTAAAATATCATTAACTAGAGGAGAAGATTTAGCCGACCTTAAAAAGCAATTATTGATAATGCTTAAAGATGTGGAGGTAAGAATGAATACTAATGGCCTTATGGGTACTCCAACAGGATTTAAAGATATTGATAAATTCACAGGAGGATGGCAAGAAACAGATTTAATAATAGTAGGAGGGGCATCTTCTATGGGAAAAACCAGCTTTGCTTTAGCATTAGCATATAATGCAGCTAAATATGGAAATACCCCTACTGTTGTGTTCTCTTATGAGATGAGTAGTAATCAACTCTTAAAGAGATTAGTTTCTGTAGAGTCTGGAATTAGTAATAATTACATAGCTAACGGAACCATCAATGATGATGAGCTTAAGAGAATACATGACGCTACAACAGTATTGGAAAATATACCTCTTAATGTAGACGAGTGCAACATAACCTCCTTAAGGTATCTAGTGTATAGAATAAAACAATACGTTAAAGAGAAGGGTGTTAAACTCGTTATGGTAGACTATCTTCAGTTAGTATCATATTCTTCAAAAGGATTATCAAGAGAACAAGAAGTGAGTAAGGTCGCTAGAAAGTTAAAAAATCTAGCTAAAGAACTCAATATCACTATCATAGCCTTAAGTCAATTAAACAGAGGTGTAGGTATGCGAAATAATTGCAAGCCTACATTATCTGATTTAAGAGAATCAGGAGAGATAGAACAAGCGGCAGATATAGTAATGTTATTATATAGGCCAGAATACTACGGATTAAAATATGATGATTATGGCAATGACGCAAAAGGAATTGCAACTATCATATTTGCAAAAGGTAGAAATATAGGTGTCGGAGAAGTAACACTTAGATTTATTAGTGAATTAACAAAATTTGAAGATTATGAAAAAGTTTAGATTACTAGCTAAGTATCCTATTCTTTCAGTAACCGCTATTGGCGTCTTTATATTTATGGCTGCACCAGTTATATTATCCTTATTTATTGGGATTATGATTGTTGTGCCTATTTATTTAGCTGATCAATTATTTGGAACTAAAGAATAATTATGTATATTTGCCCTTGAAATGGGACAAAATAATAAAAAAATATCAAAGATAAAAGATGTTATTTCAGAAATAGCACATGATTTAGGTATTGACAAAGCTCTTGTTAAGGAGGTTTTACTATTAACATTTAAAGAGATAGCTATTACTCTTATCTTAAAAGGTAGACCTGTTATGATAAGAAGATTTGTAAAATTCGTTGTAGCCGTTATTGCAGTGAAAAAGATAAAAAAGAATAAAAACAATAAAAATGAAGTTAAATAAATTAAAAGATGAACTTCCATTCAAATGGAGGGTTCAATCAACAAAATATGGTAAGACTACTTGCGTGGCATATATAGACGCTAGAGATGCACAAGACTTATTAGATGATGTTTGTGGTCCAGAAAACTGGCAAACAATATACTACGAAGAGAATGGACTATTATTTTGTAAAGTAGGGATATTCTATAATGATCAATGGATATGGAAATCAGATACTGGTTCTGAATCTAATGTAGAAAAAGATAAAGGACATGTATCAGATGCCTTTAAAAGAGCTTGTGTAAATTGGGGTATAGGAAGATTCTTATATAGATTACCAATTCAAACATTACAAGCAAAGCAACATACAAATGGTAAGGAATATCCTTACGCACCAGAAAAGAATAAGATAATCTTTGACGGGGCAACATTAACAAAATATATTAATTGGAAGCTTACGAAAGAAGCTAAAACAACAACTAAATAATGAAAGTATTACCATTCGACTTAAATGTCACAACAACAGGATCCGCAAAGGGTGAAAGATTAGAATTCATAACCCCAGGAGCTCAGTTATGCGAAGTAACAGGAATTAAAACATCAGATCAATTAGACAACTATACAGGAAGTCCTTTTATAGATTTCAATGTAACGTCAGCAGGAAAGGTTGGAAGATGTAGATTTTGGGCTGTTAAAGAAACGGATAAACCATCATCTAAAGATTGGAAAATCAAACAATTAAAAGATTTCTTAGTTAATTGTGGAGTACAAGACTTTTCAGATGATAGTAACGCAATGAATGAAGCTATAGGTAAAAAACTAATGGTTTCATTTACATCTCAAGAATATGTAACTATAATGAGAGAATCAGGAGAACCTGTTATCAGAACTTCTGTAGGATATAGATGGTCTGCTAAAGAAGGTGGTAAATGTACATATAACAATGACATGAACCAAGTACTTCCAACAGACGATAGAATTGATTTTGCAAAGAAACATAAAGTTTGGGCTGATGCTAATAATTCAATAACCAATGAAAGTATGACATCAATGAGCCAAAATGGTGATGATGAGGATATGCCATTTTAAACTCTACTAGATAAGGGGGTGTAAAAACCCCTTTATTAAAAATTATTATATTTGTATAATGAATAAAATATTTATATTTGGAAATGTTCCATCATCTAAAAATGGAAAAAGATGGACAGGTAAATATTTAATCCATTCAAAAACAACAATGAATTACATTAAAGACTCAAAAGAAGATTGGGTTAATAATAAAAAAGAATTCTTAAAGCTATTAAAAGGAAAGATTCCACCATATAAAGTTAGTTTTAAGTTCTTTAGGAAAAGTAAAAGAAAGTTTGACTATATAAATCCCTGCCAAACAGTGCAAGATTTAATGGTTAAATACGATTGGATAGAAGATGATAATTGTGAATTTATAATGCCTTCATTTGAAGAGTATGAATATAATAAAGAGAATCCTGGAGTAGAAATTAGAGTTTTAAATTAATAATAAATAAATGACAAAGACAACAACAAAATCAAAAAAAGAAAAGATTAACATCATGGGTGTTAAATACAAGGTAGAGAAAGAAGTTAGTGATACACTAAAAGCTTTATCTGAAGCTTTACATGCACATGAGGTAGCATTATTAACATGGGTTCATAAAGACTTCAATGGTAACGATACTAAAGAAGACATTAAAGAATTTAGAAATAGTTTATTTTCTTACTGTATGAATATTCCTGAAGCAGCTAATATTTTAATTAGAATGAAGGAATTAGACGAACAAACTAAAGAGGGGACAACACAAGAAACAGAGGAAGCTGAGGGAGCAACAGAGTAGTTACTACATTATGTAGAACTTTCTCTCCGTTTACATAACGGTATTGTTTTTTGTTTTGTTGCATTATGGCCCTTCTTCGGAGGGGCTTTAGTGCCTTATATCAATAATGAAATTACTTAAGAATAAACTCACACACAACGACTACTACCAGAGTTCTGAATATGTCTCTAACAGTATGTTGAATAACTTATCAGGACAATCTCCTGAATACTTTAGGTTTAGAATGGATAATCCGCAATTAGCCACACCTGCAATGAAATTCGGGTCTGCATTACATATGAATGTATTACAGCCAGAAGAATTTAATAAGAACTATGCAGTATCACCTAAGTTCGATAAAAGAACTAAAATAGGTAAGGCTGAATACGCTGAATTTGTAAAGAAGAATTTCTTTAAGACTTGTATAACAGAAGCTGAATTTGAAATGATTGAGCAGATGACCATGAAGTTAATGAAAGATCCTACTATTAAAAAACTATTAAGTGGAGGAGAGAAAGAGAAGATTATAACATGGCACAATGAAACTCACGATATAGACTGTAAAGGAATGTTGGATTGTTATAAGGAAAAGGCTAATATAATTATCGACTTAAAAACCACACAGGATGCTTCTTATAATGGATTCAAGAGATCTATATTAAAGTATAGGTATCATAAACAAGCTGCCTTCTATATGGATGCTATTGGTGCTGATGAGTTTTATATTATAGCTATAGAAAAATCACCACCATTTAACATGAATGTAATACAGATAGGTCAAGACATGATAGAGGATGGTAGATATATGTATAATCAAGAGCTAGAAATATATAACTACTGTATGAAGAATGATTATTGGCCAGGACAAGGATATGATTATCTTGATAAAGATTCAGAAAGAATGATTCACATAATGACAAATGAAATATAATATGAAAAATAGCGTAGTATTTGAAGGAGGTATTGATAAAGTATCAACAATGGCAGATAATTCTTTAAGAGTTATATTAGGAACGCCAGAGTTATCAGACGATACTGAATCAGCAATAATGAGATTGAGAAAGAAGCCAGGGTACATCCTGGTTTCCACTCAAAAAATATCACAAGAGCAAATTGATGCTGTTGAATCTGCTACAATAAGTGCTGAATTTAAAGAGAAGACACCATCTCAAAGAATGAGAGGGGTTATGTTTAGATTATGGGAGAAAACACAACCTAAACAATTAAATGGAGACTCAGGACAAATGGAGTATGTAGATTTTGATACATTCTACAAAAGACAAATGAATAAAATAATTGATCACTTTAAAACTAAATTAGACTAATGATAAAACATAGCGAGCATTACCATGAGAAAAATAGAAATACACCTAGTCCTACTATAGAAAATATTCTTGGTTCAAGAAAAGAAACTTATGGAGATTGGAAAGATCAATCTCATTTAACCCAAATATTTAAAGATGCTGCTAAGCAGAATAAAGGCTGGAAAAACATGGATGAATCACAAATGGAATCATTAGAAATGATCTTCAGTAAAATAGCAAGGATAATAAATGGAGACTCAAACTATAAAGATAGTTGGACTGATATTATAGGATATGCAACTCTTATAGAGAAAACACTTTAATGTCTAGTGATTACAAATATATTGGAGATAAGATGCTTTTAGATAAAAAATGGAAAGAAGATAATGGGCCAGTGGATTTTGACTTAGGAGAATATTTTAAGCAAACAGGTAAAACTGAAAAGACTAGTAAAAAGTTAATGGAAGGTATTGTGCCAGTAGTTAACTTAACAGTAGATCAAGTCTTAAAAGAATTTCATGGTCGTGGGAAGATGATAATAAAATCTATAGTCATGTATGTATCTAATAATAATTATACAATACAGAAGATAGCTAAAGAGATAGGATGTCATGAACAAACTGTTTCTAAAGCTGTGTCTGAATATCATGAAGTATTAAAAAAACACTCTAAGGACTAATATTAATAAATATAGGGTAAGACCTACAAAAGCGTTTATTTAAACCTAGAGTAGTAGAAGGGGGGTTTGGTCGCCTCCCTGATACGTTAAACATAAAACAAATGGAAATAATAATATCAGATCCTGGTGATGAACAACCTGGATATGAAATAACTAAAGAACTAAAACAATAGATATGAAAGCAATATGTATAATAATACCAATACTGATCCTAATAGGTTTTCTTGTAATGTATATAGCAAATAAAATAGAAAGAAAAATTGAAGCTTGGAAAAAGGCGGATATGGAACGAAATGATACGAAAGATCAATATAATGGTAAAACAAGAAGTGGAGGCTTATCTCCAGATACAGGACCAAGACACTAATAACTAAATTAAATAAATATGAAGAAAACAAATCTACAACCATTAGGTAATAATCTAATCGTTCAACAAAAAGAAGCAGAAACAAAAACAGCATCAGGGATTATAGTTGGATCACCTGACAAGCCAAATGAAGGTACGGTAATTGCAGTTAGTGAGGAAATAAAAACTATTAAAGAAGGAGATAAAGTTATGTTTACTATTTATGGAGGGCAAGAATTAAAATATAACAAAGAAACCTTTCTTATGTTAAAAGAACACGATATATTAGCAATTATTAAATAACAAATAAAAAATGGCAAAAGAAATAACATTTAACATTGATGCAAGAGATGCATTAAAAAGAGGGGTAGATAAGCTATCTGAAGCAGTTAAGGTAACATTAGGTCCAAAAGGAAGAAATGTTGTCATACAGAGATCCTACGGGGCACCATACATAACTAAAGATGGGGTATCTGTAGCAAAAGAAATAGTATTGAAAGATCCTATTGAAAACATGGGTGCTCAAATGGTGAAGGAAGTAGCTAATAATACTAATGATTCTGCTGGTGATGGGACTACTACAGCTACAGTGTTGGCTCAAGCAATAGTTTCTGAAGGTATTAAGAATGTAACGGCTGGGGCTAATCCTTTAGATTTAAAAAGAGGTATTGATAAGGCTGTTGAAAATCTAGTATCTAAAATTAAAGACTCTTCTAAAAAGGTAGGAAATAATTATAATTTAATAGAGCAGATTGCTACTATATCAGCAAATAATGATTCTACTATTGGGTCTTTGATTGCTGCGGCTATGAAAAAGGTTAAATCAGAGGGAGTTATTACTGTAGAAGAAGCTAAAGGTATTGAGACAAGCGTGGAGCTTATTGAAGGAATGCAAATTGACAGAGGATACTTATCCCCTCATTTTGTAAACAATCCCTCTAAGCTATCTGTTGAGATGCTTAACCCTTATATACTTTTATATGATGGTAAAATATCAACTATGAATAATCTTATACCTATATTAGAAGAGGTGTCTAAAGAAAGGGCTGCTCTTATGATTATAGCTGAAGATGTAGATGGAGAAGCTCTATCTAATTTAGTTATGAATAATATGAGTGGAGTAATTAATGTGTGTGCTATTAAAGCTCCTGGATTTGGAGAAGATAGAAACGAAATCCTAGAAGATTTAGCAATACTTACTAATGGAACTCTTATATCTAAAGATAAAGGATTATCATTAGAAGATGCTACGTTAGATATGATGGGATCTTGTGATAAGATTATAACAGATAGAGATGGAACTATTATTATGGGTGGGGCTGGATCTAAGAAAGATGTTAAGTCTAGAATATCTCAACTAAATGAACAGATTGATGCTGTCAATGATTATGCTGCTGAGAAACTACAATCTCGTATCGCTAAAATGTCAGGAGGTGTTGCTGTTCTTTATGTAGGAGCTACATCTGAACTTGAAATGAAAGAAAAGAAAGGTAGGGTAGACGATGCGCTTGCTGCTACAAAAGCTGCTATGGAGGAAGGAATTGTTCCTGGAGGTGGTATTGCATTACTTAGAGCTGTTCAAGAGACTGAAGACTTTGTATATAACGAAGATGAAATTCTAGGTGTTAATATACTAATAAAAGCAACAGAAGCTCCTTTAAGATGTATGTTAGAGAATGCTGGTTTAGATGCTAGTGTTATCATTTCTCATATTAAAAATGAAAGATCAATTTATAATTTTGGTTTTAATGCTAAAACTGAAGAATATGAAGATCTAATAAAAGCAGGAGTAATTGATCCAGCTAAGGTAGTTCGGGTAGCGCTAGAGAATGCAGCATCAGTGGCAGGTATGATTCTAACAACAGAATGTGTTTTAAGTGAAATAGAAGACTAAGTTTAATTAAAAATAATAATCATGGAAGTAGGACATTTATATAGAAAAAGAAGAAGAAAGCAACTTAGGCACCTTACCCTCTCTGATAAAGAGAAGGTTTGGGAACTTATAGGAAAAGACTATACATTAAAGGAAATACAAAGAGATACTAATTTCTCTTATGGAGCTATAAACAGTATAGTTAAGAGTAAAGTAAGACTATGAATGCTTTAACATTAATAGCATGCTTTTCAGCATTTGTATTATGTGTTATTTTACTAATAAGTTATATTGAAAGCAGGATAACTGAAAGAGAAAATAATAATTTAAATAATTATATTGACGAATTAAATAAAAAACAATGACAAATTATAAAGAACATCTTAAAAGAGTAACCATAGATCCAAGTATAAGATGGTTTGTTAAAACAGATTCTAAAGGTAAGATAAAAGAAGTTAAGCAAGTTTATGACCCACAAGAATATCTTAAAGGATCTAACCCTAGAAAGCTTTTAAATAAAGAAGAATTAATATCTTTTTTAGAATCTAATCTATAGAAACATTAAAATTAAGAATCCCTTGCAATCCGTTTACCCTATGATAAAGGAATGCTTGGGCTTTCTTAATATTACCAATAAAACCTTTACTATCGTGCCAGAAATCTGTAGCAGACATAGATGATAGATTTCTAACAGTAATACCGTTAAGCTCTTCAATAGCTTGTAGTTTCACCGCCTTGTTCGTATGGTAATGACCTCTATGAACCTCAATGTAATCAACATTAGACCATGCATTTTTATACCTTTGAGATATAATCCCAGGTAGGTTTGCTGCTTTAGGTCCATCCCCGTGATCAGAAATAACCATATTCTTACCATATACTAACATTTTCATTTGACAATCAGAATTGTCTACTTTAATATTTTTATTATTCTCATAATACAACTCTAACATATCGCCTAAATGCATTACAGACTCTCTATCGTGATTTCCTGGTATAACCATAACATGAACAGGGGCAACTTCAGAGAGATAGTTAATAACCCTTATAAGAAGCTTTCTAGCTGTTCTATACATATCTATACCATAATCTGTATTAGCTTGAGGAGTCCCTTTTGTAGTGGAAGGGAATGGATAGTCTCCATCTGAATTTAAAAGATCTTGACCTACTATAAATAATATCTTATCTATATGGTATCCTTGAGATCTATATAGTAAGTGCTCTACAGCATCAACCAATCTATTAGAAGCTATAGTTAAATTATAATCATCTCCTTTAATACCAATCTTACCTAAGTGTAAATCAAAAGCAGATATCTCTAAAAGATATTTATCTTTTTTATCTCTATCATATTCCTTTCTTTTAATTAAAGGGGATAAATCTTTTAAGTCTTCTTTTAGTTCTTTTGCTAATAAATCAAGATTAAGATTTTTCTTAACAGGCTTAAACCATGCTTTCATTCTATACATAGTAACTGTAGTGGGGTTATTATTCACATCAAAACCTGTTACCTCATAAGTACCTATATCAAACTTTTCTAAATCCCATTCATTAGTATTAATATTAGCAGCTTCAATTAGATCATCTATAGATTTTATTCTAGTAGACTTTTCTACATTAACTACCTTGCCATCTTTATTATTAGAGATATCTATAGATTCTTGTTCTGGATCATTAGTTATATCTCCTATTGTTTTTCTAATTCTTCGAGCTATACTTCTGATTTGCTCGTAATTAGTATTAAATAATTCTGCTGTTTTAGCGTAATCGCTACGTAATTTGGATGGATTTTTTAAAAGATATTCTTTTATTTTTTGGTTTAAAGACATGATTAAAAAGTTTTAGTTCTAACCTACACCATAACCGTGTTGGCTCTTGAGCACTAAGCTAGTCGCTTTAAGTGTCACTTTTTTACGACCTCTTTTTAATTTATTAACCACTTTATTAACAATATCTAAATTATTTATTATATCATCTTCATTTAAACCTTTGACTACCACATTATAAACATGATGAATTTTACCTCTACCATCTGTTAATGTCCAATCTGAAAGCCAAATAGGTACATTATATTTATCTGTGGGTTTTTCCATTATTTTGTAAATATAGTCATTTCTACACCTGTT
>Ga0208879_1002794_pt1 | contig 14928 bp, 9 predicted proteins | sample Knorr_S15_td_Bot_FD_185605 | JGI IMG/M metagenome (GOLD analysis project Ga0208879, IMG submission 185605) | Marine microbial communities from Southern Atlantic Ocean transect - Knorr_S15_td_Bottom_ad_5009_LV_A (SPAdes) (version 2) | ecosystem: Environmental > Aquatic > Marine > Oceanic | place... | reverse complement strand
ACAAATGTCGCAGATGTAACTCAAGCCCCTTTTACCAATGATCCATATGGATGGGTTGACTTAGAAACAGACCGTATTTTTAACATTCATATGATGGGTCTAGAGTCCACTTGGATTGGATGGTCGGACAATAATGGACAATCGTGGCTAGGTAACCCTCATGATTCTGGAACAACTCCTCTCAATGACCACATCAAGTTGGCAACTGGCCCGTGGGTCGATGAAGGCTTGTTTGGCCCTATTGGACAACTAAATCCAACTTACGACACCGCTGTCTATTTTTGTTTTAACAAACTTGCAGGTATTTCCTGTTTCACTAGTTTTGATGGAGGGGCCACATTCGAAGTCGGCGGGAACATTGTCGGCCTTGCATCTACAAACGGTGGATTGCATGGGGCGATTACTACTGCTCCTGATGGAACTGTTTACCTTACACCTCGTGTAGAAACGCCAACACTAATTTTCTCAAAAGATAACGGATTAAATTGGGAAGAGAGGGAGATGGGGACTGATGTTGGAACCCCATCTCCTCGCAAAAACTCTGAAGTAGCAACAGATAGTGATTCCAATGCATATCATATTTGGACTGGAAATGATCAAGGAATATACATGTCTAGAAGTATAGATTCTGGTGAAAGTTGGGATGCTCAAAGTATTCGAATTAGCCCAATCGAAGTTATTTCGACTGCCTTTCCACAAACAGATGCTGGCGATCCGGGAAGAATCGCAGTAACTTACCTAGGGAGTGAAAATGGGTCACTGGTCGATTCTAACAGCACTATTCCTGAAAATTGGACTGGAAATGCTCACAATGCGCCTAACGGAGTCCACTATCACCTCTATGTAACCTACAGTCTAAACGCACTTGATGAAAATCCGATTTTTCATACACGAAGGGTAACTGATGACCCTGTGCAAATTGGTTCTATATGCCTAAACAGTGGTGATTGCAGCAGTGACCAGGGCGGTTCAAATCGAAACCTATTGGACTTCAATGATTTGACTATCGATTTAGAAGGTCGTGTTTACATCGCATTTGCAGATGGTTGTATTGATGCTTGTGCATCAAGTCCAGACCCTCAACCTGCAGATTCTAGAACCGGTCGTGGCTCTGTATACTTCATGGCCAATGGTCCGAGCCTATATGTCGAAAATGGAGAAATGACATCCCCTGTGGAATCCCCTCCTCCTGAGATGAGCAAGGTAATGCAATCTGTAGTTGATATCGAAGCCGTAAGGCAAGAAAATAACGAAGAATAATCACGATTTTGCGTGCCTAAATCGCTGTGAACCTTGTAAGCAAGAGCCTTTGCTTCCATTCCGTTTGGCACAACAAAGGCGTCAGGAATTCATTCTTCTTCATTTTTGACTAATCTAGTCCCACCTGGCAACCTAACTAATTCAGGTCTACCCTCAAAATCGGAAGGTTTTGCTGAAAACATAGCGGCAATCAGCAATCCAAGGAATACTCCAAATGCCCCTCCAGTGATTAATCGAACCGGATTGGTTGATTCATAGGAAGTTAGCATTTGGGAAAAACCATCGATGGCGATCGGAAGCACTGAAATCCCAACGATTGCAGCCACTGCAATCTTTCTCTTTGAGGACTGATAGATTAAATCCAATCTTGTAGAACCAAGCACTGATAAAAATGAGTCTGTTATTGTCCAACGATTACTACCCCGCCGAGAAAAAATCCAACCTCCAATCGCAAGGCCGAGGAATATTCCTACATCTCTTGTACAAACTGGCATTTGATTGCCATTTATTTCCCAACTACGCTCATGCTTTTGATGGCAATTTAAGTCTCCGAATGAATAGATAAATCCAGCATAAGGGTTCAGTTTGGTCCATGCAAATAATCCCTCTGCCGGTTGATTATGGCCGATTCCCCCCTTATTTTCCCCATTTCCCCAAGAGCCCCAACCATCTTCCTTTGCGTAATCAAAAGCATTGGCTCGCCCAGAAAGTCTTGGCACAGAATCTTCGTCCAAGGTCGCAGGAGCAAGGAAAAATGAAATCAGGAAAAAGAGGCTTACACCAAATACCCATGAACCAACTTTCTGGGCTCTAGCCTTGCCGAGGTCCTCCACCATGGGCGCCTCCATCAGGGGATGACGCTTGAAGATTGCATTAAACAGACAATTTTGGGCAAGACTTCAATGAGGTAGAAGTGAACGCAGGCTTGGAGGAGTGAGTTGACTAGTAATCGAATTGCCACTCCTGCTTGGGAAAGAAGGCCTGTGACAATAAAGCAGTCATTCGTAACTGCTCTTGTTTTAGCAACTTATACTGGAGTTTTGACTTATATCGTAGTCATTTATGCGCACGCATTTCGTTCTGGGTTTTTACTAGGACTTCAAATTGCAGGAATAGGATGGGTATTGATTTTCACTTCTTCTTTTGCTTCTTATTCAATCATGGGTAGAAGAGTTAGAGTCGAAATACCGGTTGCCGAGTCTGTCTCACATTTACGTGAAGTGCTGGGACCAATTCAAGCTAAGGCTGAGCATGACATTACCACTAGTCCACGACAATGGCATGTCTTGACCCATGTTGTCGACCGAGGTCTTGGAGTTGGAGTTGATTTGAATGATCTTGAATCTGCCAGTGCAAAGGCCGCGGTGGAAATCTGCCTATCCGTTCGCCATAGAGTAGGCAGAGTTACTTTCGTTACTGGCAAAGGTGATCCGAGTAGTCGTAATCCTGAATTGCGCTCTCAGACTTTGCTGCAGTTGACAACAGCAGAAATCATTGCAGATTTCCACCTCTGGAAAAAACGCAGCACCATCACCTTAAGACCACGTAAACCCCCTATGCCACGGCGGGAGTTTTTGATTAAAATGGTGGCATTAGGAGGGCCTTTGGCTGGTTTTGGGGCAATCGGTTTCATGGATGCTGCACAAGCAAACACCTTGAGCGGAGTTGTTGGTGCTGGAGCCGGTTTGTTCTTGACTTGGTTATTGATAACTCATAGTCGTTAGGCCTCATCCCTTTGGAAGGCCAATCCACCAAACTTTGTATTCTGCAATTGTAGTAGGAGCAGGGCATCCAAGATGCCCTGAAGTTAACATCTGAAGCCTTGCTGTTGTTGCTTCTAGTAACTTATCCAATGCATCTTTTGACATTCTATCTTCATCCAAAATCCAATTCATGGCATTGGCTGTATCTTCTTTTGGACATCGCCTTCTCCATTCTGCCAAATGTGCTTGCATCGGCCACAAAGCCAATACCATTCGTCCAAAGCCAATCCATTCTGCTCCTATTTTGAAAGTCGGTGCGTCAGAGAATGGAACATGGATTTGTTGTCGGTGTGTCCAACCTATTTTTTCAAACCATTTTACCAGCCTTTGAGTATGCCTTTGTGAAACTGCACGGACCGGTCCTAAATGTCGCCTCAATGATGGAACGTCTGCTGATGGAATGAAGGATAAGGTTCCCATCAAGGACCAAATAGAATGGTGAATGCATGAAGAAGCAACATCTGATTCTCTTGCTTTGGCGATAATCCAGGCCTTCTCTGCCTTTTCCAACCAAGATGCTGGACTTTTTCCTGCTAACCAATCCTCCATCAAAGAGGTAGATTCTATCGGGGAGCCAGGTAGGCGTTTTTGGGTTGCCATACCTTCTACCAATCTCTGAAGGTGATGTCGATCTACTACTTGGGAGTCGACATTCAAAGGCGGGGGCCGCTTGTTTAGGAATCCTCTAATGGCTATTGACAAATCTTTCTTCAATTGTTTTTTGCTACCTTCATTGAGTATAGGTCCAGCAATGGTGCATAGGTCGAATGGTGCAGGGGTTTTTTCTGGCTTGCCGAGCAATTCATGGAATCCCTCTCTAACCTTTGTTTGTAGTTCATTGGTTTCAAAATATTCTGCCTTTTGTGAACTTCCTCGCAGGGTTCCTCTATTGATTCTCTTCATCGCCATTACAGGGTCGCAATCTACCCAGATAACGAGGTCGGGAATTGCTGCTCCTGCATTCATTAAAGCGACCTTTCTGTAACCGAGGTTTCCTACGCTTCCTTGATAGACTAATGAAGAGTGTATGTTCCTATCACTAATTACCAACTCGCCCCTCTGCAGCCTAGGGAGTATCCACGTATGGGTGTGGTCAAGACGGTCTGCAGCGAATAATGCGGCTTCTTGAAGTGGAGATTTGTTGCCCTTTTTTACCGACTCAAGGGCTAACATGCCAATCGGGCTATTTCTTCTTGGTTCATGGGTCATAACAACTGCGGGAAATGGGAAATCCGAGACTATTTCTTTGAGTATTCTCGCGGCCTCGCCTTTTCCTGAACCATCGCCACCTTCGACGCTGATCAAATACATCAAGAATCATCCCCAGCAGACTTATTTCTCTCATCGACTGCATGGTCAGCGAATTGTTCTTTGACCATCATCATCAAAATCATCCCCATCAAAATTAATATTGGCCCAAAGATGATGAAACCACGACTGCAGAGAGAAATTCCCGCCAGATATTGAGTTCTGCGATAGCGCTTACCTCTTCTTGCTTCATGGGCCGCATAAAGCCCAACGAAGGCTGTCAAAATGGTGATTACTGCAACAATTGTGCTTACTGCAACTGCCGCGGAGAGGATTGAATTAGGTTCTTCAATAACCTCTTCTTCCACTCCATCTCCCTCATGCATAGTCAATGGCGCTTCACCAGTTTGACTAGGAGTGAATTTTCGGTGAATTGTTTTGAAACCGTCTTTAACTGCAGTCATATCCATGCGTTTCGCTAATATGTTTTCAAAACGATAAAACCCATTTGCATCTGAAGTTGTTTTATCTATTAGGGCACCTGTTTTTGGGTCGCTCAAGGTTATTGCTACTCCTGCCACTCCTTCACCAGATTCATTGTGAAGGGTATGGCCGCTGATATCTACATAATCATTAGATTTGAATAATGAAGATGACAATAAGTCATCGGGGTTATTTGAAAGTAATAAGAAGCCACTAAGCAAGCCCATCAAACTGCCACTGACGATTAGAACTGCAACGATAGTTCTGGTCATTGCTCGACCAGCATACTCAGCTCTAATCTCCATCAAAATGTCGATTCTACGTTCCCTTTCGCTGCGTTTTTTCCAAATACTCATGACCCCAGTTTGGTCATTTGAAGACTTTTCATTCGTCATCTTCAAACACGTCCATCTGGGCTAGGGCCTTCGCCTCATCATCCTGTGGTCTACGCCAGACTTTGAACATTCCAATTGCTGCAGTTGACAAAGCAGCGATTGGTAGCAGTGAGTAAATCATGTAAAGTTGCAAGGATACATCTTCTTTCTGCTCTTCACAATCACTACAACTTTGAATTATTGGAGTTGGCTTTTGCACGACGATGTCATCATTTTCTTCAACTTCAATCAATTCAACTTCATACAATGAATCCCAGTTCTTTCCAGTTAGCCACATTTTCCCTTCATCATCTATTGCTATTCCATTCAATACATCATTAATGCCAACATTTTGAATTGCAGACAATGAACTTGCATTGACAATTAAATCAACAATTCCAGTGCTAGAATTGATTCTGATAATATTATTATCTTGCCAAATATTTGCCCAGATATATTCACCTGTACATTCGAGTTCATTCAACATACTGACTGGCTGTCCATCAAGGCTGACATTCAAATGCCTTACAATACTGAAATCAGTATAATTTCTGAACGAAAGATTTGAACTGCCATTGGACATAACTAAATCAGTACCATCATTGCATAAGCCCCATCCTTCTCCTTCGTATTCAAATTGAGATTCCAGCTGAAAAGTTGATATGTTCCAGACTAGAGCAGTTCCATTTTCATAGGTCAATTGAATTAATTTATCACCGATTCTTGCCAATCCCTCACCGAATAAAATTCCATTCAAGTCCCTACTTCGGTTAACTGTCCCATTTGGATGTAATTCCCTTAGCGTCGACTCCCCCCTCAGCCCCGTACTTTCATAGAACATTCCATCGTACCAGAGTAGTCCCTGAGTGAATGCCTGCTCGTCATGTTCAACTTCATTTGTAATATTCACTTGCATAAATTGTGGTTCGGATTCAGAGTTTGAGGATGATTCTCCTGAAACCTCCTTAATGTAGATGTATTGAAGCGAAGAAATGAATAGGATGCTTGCAAAGAGGGCTCCAATCCTTCTCTGCATGTCTGATGCCTGCTCCACCGAGCCTTAAATACCTCATTCAAGGTGGTCCCACCGTAACGCATTGCGTTACGCTGAGGTGGTGTAAATGATGAAACTCAAGTCCACAATGTCCGGTCTTCCAGTCACTCTGATTTTGATTCTAGTGTTAGCTTCAATGACGCCTCTCGTCAATACTTCAACAGCGGAGGAATCTGAGGATAACTTAGAACGTCTCCCACCCTCCTCTGCACTAATGTCATTGGATGGTTTTATCGCCAAAGAAGGGCGTCCTTACATGTTCATGGAGGGAGATGAACCGCTTTATTCTGCCACCTCCTACTTGAAACAAAAATGGTGGGATGCAGGTTCACCAAATATGTTCCAAGAAGATTCTTCAACCAAAGGAAGGGCTTCTGCTCGTGCCTGTAATAGATTAACAGAAGGAGAGAGCATTAGCGTAGCAGCTTATGGAGGAGGAACTACAACTGCAACCGTTGAACGAGCCACTAATACCGTGGCATTCGTCCTACAGGATGGCTACACATTATCATCAACTGTACTCTCAAATTGGGCAACGGACTGGGACAATACAATCTATCCAACCTTAACCACTTACTTTGGCAAAGATTACGGCACAGGCATGCCGGAACCTCCGGATGTTGATGGAAATTGTCAAATCATTGTAGCAATCATTGCTATTGATGGGGCCTACAACACTGGAGGATATTTCCAACCGGGTTATGCTGCCACAAGAGAAATCGTCTTCATCGATCATGCAGATGCCTCACTTTCATGGAGCAAAGTCATTTTGGCTCACGAATTACAACACCTTTTGCATAATGCCGCAGACTCTCAAGAATATTTGTGGATTGACGAAGGTGCAGCGGATATGGCTGCCTTCCTTTGTTTTGGTGCATCCTCAACTCTTGCAGGACACTCCAATGCTTGGACTCAAGACAGTGGAATCAGTGTTCGATGGTGGAGTCAGAGAATTGCAGATTATGGTGGCGGATTCCTGTTTTTACTTTGGCTAGCAGACCATCTTGGAGATGGAGCGGCAATTCGCCAACTAGTAACCAATACTCAAACTGGCTCTCAAGGAATTGAATCCTTGGCTCAAACTCCTCCAAATAATGGTGGTAGAGTTCTTGGCAGTACCTTCGAGGAAGTATTTGCAAACTTTACAATCGCTGCGACTCTCGATTTATCAATCGGCATCTATGGCATGTCCAATATCGATATGACCGATCTTTGCGGTGGCTCAACATTTTGTAAGATTCAGCCTGCTGCTTCAAACATGGATTGGGCACAACCATGGGAATCACGAGGAAATGTCATCGAAGGGTGGGGAGTTCAAATGTTCAAATTTGAATCTGGTTCAGCATCTCCAGCACCATTATCCATTAGGGTAACTGCAGATGCAAGTGGAATGGAGGGAAGAATTCTAACAAAAGCAAGCGCAGATGGTTTGTACACTGTTAGCGATTTGAATTTCAATAGCATGGTTGCAACCACAATGATTTCAGGATTTGGAAATCTTACTGACGAAGTCCATATTATTGTCTGGTACGAGAGTTTTCAGGGAGATTGTAATTATTGCAGCGTTTACCCCAATGCTACCTTAGATATCGAAGCGGCAAGGATAACTTCTCCTGCAAGTCTTGCCCTTCTTCAGCCTGCAGTGATGGCAGATAGAGATGGGGATGGAGATGATGACACAATGGCATTGCCATTTACAGTTACCTCAAACGCCTTCTTTGAAAACCTCAACATCGAAGTTTCAGCCAGAGATTCCGATGGAAATGTGGTAGACCAATTCACCACTAGTATCGAGGCTGGAGGAGGAGTTCCGGCCCCTGGCATCATGTATTGGACCCCCCATACAAGCGGTAATTATTCTTTGGTTTTCGTCATGAAAGACCTCTTGGGTGATGTAAAGGATCAGGCCGTAAGTAATAGTCAAATGGTCTACAATATGCAGCCTTTGCCAAATGCTAGTTTGAGCACAAATGCAACACTAACTTGGCTACCAATCCAATTCATAGGCTCCGGAGTTGACTATTGGGGATTGACCGATAGTAACAACACTTTCCCTCACTCTGATGAACCCACAGGATACCTCTGGGATTTTGGAGACGGAAATGTTTCAAGTTTGAAATCTCCATATCGAGGATATCGAGATGAAGGAGTTTATTGGACCAATCTAAGCGTTCAGGACCAAGGTGGGGCTTGGAGTCTAAATTATCCAGGATACATCATTGTCGGAGACCCATTCGTGCCAATCGTCAATATCCATGATAGTTCAGGAACACAAGTAGTTTCTGCAATTACAGTATATACAAATCAGCGCATTCAATTATCCGCTTTATCGACTCAGGACAATGTACCAAACGACCACCTCCTATTCAATTGGAGTTGGGGAGATGGTGAGTTTGAAGGCGGGATTAGCCATACCGTCGTTAGCCACGAGTGGACAGAAGGCGGCAATGGCAATGGCAATGAATTGACCGTTATGGTCACAGCATGGGATGGCAAGAATACTGGATACCACAATTTTAGTGTATTTGTTAAAAACAGACTACCACGCTTGATTTTTGACGATGTTCTAATCGTCGACACATATACTTCATTGCCAATGCCGGAATTATTCGTCGATGATGATGGGGAATTGGTAAGTATAGATTGGCAATTTACATCAGGAGCCGCAGTGAATGAAGTAAATGTTGACCGTAGCAGTGACTTCACAACTACAACTAGCAGCGACTGGCAACCTACTGCAGCATGGAATGCTCCCGGAAATAAAACTGTGACCGCTACTGTTTTCGATAGTGACGGTGGTCAATCTACTGTTCAACTAAATGTGCTAGTACTGAATCAATGGCCAGTTGCAGATATCGATACCTTGGACGGAGCCTCTAACATTATCGATTTCAGACAACAAGATGGTATGATAGACTCGATTTACAGTTTTGATGGCCGAGATAGTTTTGACCCCGATGGCTCAGTGGATGATTCATCAGTCCTCAGTTTCCAATGGCTCTTTGATGATGGCACAAATTCTACCAAGTCTCAAGTTTCACATGCTTTCAATACACCAGGTCAGCACACAGTTACTCTGATTGTTAGTGATGAGGATGGACAAGCATCTGCTAACAGAACTCTAATTATTCAGATAATAAATCCTTTGCCAATAATCGAAGTTAATATCCTTGATGCTTGGAAGAATGGGAAGTTAGTGAGTGTTGAAACCCCTAGGGGAGAAGGATTCACTGTTGACTCCTATTCAAGAACCTTTGATGATAATAATAGAACCCATGCCTCCGCTGGCACTTTACTCTTCTTCGATTCAAGTGGAACTCGTGATGGTGATGATGGATTTGCAAATAATGTGATTCCATTCAACCGTAATGATAGTGATTGGAATGGTTTGATTGAATATAGTTGGGATTTCGGCGATGGAACACCTCCTTCAAAAGAAAGTCACCCTTGGCATTCCTATTCAATTCCGGGAACCTATACTGTTACGCTAACCGTGAGAGATGCCTTCGAAACTGGAGATACCACTAGTGCTAGATTTACAATCGTAGTAGACGCACCTCCAACCACCGACGGAATTTCCGAGGCATCAGACCTAGTCATCAATGAATTATCAATATTCCATATTAATGCAAGTGACCCTGAACAAAACAGAAACTACGATATTTATCGGGACCTCGATCTCAATGATGGCAGTGTTTATGACCATGACCTGATTATTCCAAGAGCCATATCTATATTCTGGGATATGAATGACCAAATAGATATTGATGGTGATGAAAATCTGAAAAATGATTGGGAATTCAGCCCAGATGGAGATGGAAGTACTCGTATGACTTACATTTATGAGGAGGTTGGAGAATTAATGATTACCGTAAAAGTTTGTGATGGCATGGGGGTCTGTGTTCAAGAATCACTGATAATTGAAATCAATGAAAGTCCAGACAAGACACCGACTTTATCAGACTTCAAGTGGGCTGATACCAAGGCTTGGTTATCTAATGCTGGTAGCGAGTCTGCTACGATTTTTGCCTTGATTGTCGCAGTTCTGATTATGGGCTGGATGGTAATGAGAACGCCAGCAGACTTTGATGAAGAAGAAGTAGCTGAAACAGCCGACTCTTACAATGTGCAAAGTGTCGAGAGTGAAGGTGGAGTATTGGGAATGGACCAACACGAGCCACCTCCAAAGCCTGGCATTTTATCAAAGGATGAGCGCAGAAGTTCAGACTCTGGATATGTGCGCCCAGTACGTGCCAAAAGGCGTTAGAGGTGATTAAGTGAAAGGATTTAGGCGTCTTTCGCTGATGCTCATAGTCCTAATGCTACCGTTGTTATTACCATTGCAATTTAACTCGCTATTTATTAACAATGTAAGTGCTTCATCTTGTAGTGTTGAAAGTGGAGAAAGTGCTCGTTTCGGCGACCATTTGCTGAATGTATCTGTCAATGCATCGGATAATTATTTCTGGGGTGAGGAAGATGTTTATCCTGATAATGAGCCTCGTGGCAGGCAATGGGAACAGTCATTTCTGCAACAAGAAAAAACTCCCTTGATCCCTCTAGACAGAGGATTCCACACCTCTTTTGTTGTTGAAAATGGCTCAGGTTCGGGGGTTCAAATGAACCTCACATTAGGTAAGAGATACACCTTCTGTATCACTGTCGATGACATCAATGCAAACGGAACTACAAATCCAAAAATAGACGTATACCTTTTCACAAGCAGTGATTTTTCTACTTATTCAGAACAATACAACTACCTCCACGGAGCTGAATGGATGCATGACTTAGAAGAAAACGTACCCGTTGAATGGAGAGGTGGATTATGGAGATCGTTTAGAGATTCAAACGATTATGAGAATATTAGAGAAACCGATTTTAGCGTCGTTCTTGATAAATTAGAGGTTCATTCTTCTTTCCTTTCTGAAACTTCTTATGAGGAATTTGTCATTATTATCGATGCCATTGATAACTCACATATTCAAGATGCTCCAGCACCGCATGCTACCATTCTTGTGGACCTGACTGTGATGGTCGAGGATGCCTTCATCTTACCAACTTGGACTGTGCCATTGACCTGTATGACATTGATTATTCTTCTAATTGCAGTTCCAGTTGTAATGCACTTCAAACATGCGAAGGCGGGTTTAACTGGGATTCATGTTGACTTGGTTCCTTCAATGGATAAAAAGTCAGAAGCCGAATCTCCTCCAGATAAATCAGAAGATTCTCTATAATGAAGAAATTCAATATTCCATCAAGGTCCAAGCATCACGCAAGTCTCTAACATTTACAAGGCCCTTATCTCCAAGGTGGAAATCATTCTGTAAAGTTGCATAGACCAATGATTGTTCAAGAATCGGTGCGTGGAGGCGTGTCCAGTCTCCACCAGGCCCTAAGCCCATAATTGAGAAGGTGAAACCTTCACCCTTCAACTCCCATGAAGCCTCGACTAGTTTCAGGCTTTCTTGTTGGGATTCTGTTGTCCAGCATAACTTGAGAATTTCTCCTTTTTCGCTATTATCACGAACAACTGCAACGATATCATCACTTGATGGGACTCCTTCTTCGTGGATGGAAGCGACGACTTTTACAGCCGCATCTGCTGCCGCTGACATCAACGTTTTGCGGTCTTTTTCAGGAATTGATATCTCGATATCGATGTAACTTACTCCACTAGTAATTGCCTCTCCGAGAACACTATGTCTTTCCGATTCGTCGCCCGGGAAAAAGCCGCCCTCTGATTTTGGCCTACAGGTAAAAATAACTGGAAGAGGAATTCCACCCTTTAACTCGGAAAGGATTTCTGAAACCTTGATGTCTGAAACTGAACGCAGTTCCCATTGTGATTGATTTGTTTTTTTCTGTTCTGAATCCTGCTCGCCATCTTCACTTGTATCGTCTTTTTTGGGCTTGATTAGGTATAATTTGTCGAAGCGTACCTCGACAAAATCAGCGCCACCAAGATTGGCTCTCGCTGCTTCATCAATCATTTCCTTCACGGTGCATCCGTCGAGGGCTACGCAGACGAGTGGGTCAGTCATCGAGCCGGCGACCTGACTCTCCGCCTTAACCATGTCGCGCCAGCAAGAAGCGCTATCAATGCAAACTGTGGCTTTCTAATTTTACCTTCACTTTCACCTTTTGCAAGCCCCCCCAAAGCCAATGTTCATGTACCTTGGAATCAAAGGAAATAATGAGTAGCGCAGGGTACCCTATGGGTACCCTGAGAAATTCTTCCCAGGTGAGTAAATGTCAGACGATTATGGAGCAGATAGTATTCAAGTCCTCGAGGGACTTGAGGCCGTTAGAAGACGCCCTGGGATGTATTTAGGAGACCCTCATGATGGTTCTGCCCTACACCACTGCATCTGGGAAGTTGTTGACAATTCCGTTGACGAGCACTTAGCTGGCTACAATCCAACAATCGAAGTGAACCTTGAATCCGATGGCTCCATCTGCGTAGTAGACTATGGGAGGGGAATTCCCGTCTCCACTCACAAAGAAGAAGGTATCAGTGCTGCTGAAGTGATAATGACAAAACTTCACGCAGGTGGAAAATTCGACAATGAATCATACAAGGTAGCCGGCGGATTACACGGAGTCGGTGTGAGTGCAGTCAACGCAGTTTCAGAATATCTAATATTAACCATCATGCGAGAAGGCCATGTCTGGGAGCAAACTTACCACCAAGGAATCCCACAAGCCGATTTAGCAGAGATTGGCCCAAGCGACAAAACCGGCACAACAATCAGATTTAAGCCGGACTTGACAATCTTCAGCGAAAGGACTGAATTTGAATTCGAAATGATAAATATACGAATGCGCAGAACTGCATTCCTCAATGCTGGATTAGAAATAATCGTACGAGACAGACGCACTGAGGAAGAAGTTGAAATTATCCACAAATACGAGGGGGGCTTGAAAGAATACGTATCATGGATGAATAAAGGTAAGGAATTATTGCATGAAGAACCACTCCATTTCCTTGGCAGCCGCGTAGGCGGCAAAGGCGAAGTCCACGTAGAAGTAGCCTTACAATGGACTGGTGTTTACTCGGAAAACATACACTGCTTCACTAATATCATCCACAACACAGATGGCGGCTCCCATTTATCTGGACTGAAAGGTTCCTTAACTCGCTCAATCAACTCATACGCAACTTCGCGAAAATTGCTCAAGAACGTCAATAGCCTCTCAGGCGACGATATCAGAGAAGGCATCTCAGCAGTCATCTCCATCAAACACCCAGACCCCTCCTTCAACGCTCAAACTAAGGCCAAACTAGTAACAAGCGAAGTTGCAGGAATTGTTGAGAGCGTTATCAATGAGAAGTTTGGAGAATTCTTGGAAGAAAATCCCACTTTCGCCAAATTAATAATCGAAAAAGCAGTACTCTCTAGCAAAGCCCGTGAAGCAGCCCGCAAGGCAAGAGACCTAACCCGCAGAAAAGGCGTACTCGAAGGAGGAGGCCTACCTGGTAAACTTGCTGACTGTCAATCCCGAGATCCAAAAGAATGCGAAATCTACCTAGTCGAAGGGGATTCTGCGGGCGGCTCAGCAAAAACGGGAAGAGACAGAAGAACCCAAGCAATCCTACCTCTCCGTGGAAAAATCCTCAACGTAGAACGTCAACAACGAAACATAGCCAAAGTATTCCAAAATCAGGAAGTTCAAACCATGATCCGTGCTTTAGGTGCGGGAGTAGGAAACCCCCCCGAGGATGACGATGACATAGAGGAATCAGGAATCAAGGATGAAGGGTTATTCAACCCAGAAAAACTTCGCTATGACAAAATTATCATAATGACAGACGCAGATATAGACGGAGCACACATCCGAACTCTCATCCTAACTTTCCTATGGAGATTCATGAAACCAGCAGTTATGCAAGGGCACGTCTACGTAGCCCAACCACCACTTTACCAAATTTCAAGAGGAAAAAAGAGCAAATACGTCTACTCTGACGAAGAACGTGATTCCGCAATCAAAGAACTCAGAGGCGATTCAGAAGCAAAAGTCAGCATCCAACGCTACAAGGGATTGGGTGAAATGAACCCCGAGCAACTATGGGAGACAACCATGGACCCCATGACAAGAACACTCTTACAAATCACAGTCGATGATGCCAGCGAAGCAGATAGGATGTTTGAAATCCTGATGGGCGAAGATGTACCAGAACGCCGCTCATTCATAGAAAAATATGCATTGGAGGTAACCAATCTCGATGTTTGAGGTTGTACTGGAGGGATGATTCATGGATGATACAAATAGCGGAGAAGACACTAGCAGACTAATCACTCACTCACTAAAGGAGGAAATGAAATCCTCTTACATCAACTATGCAATGTCGGTCATCATCGGCCGTGCATTACCAGACGTTAGAGACGGCTTAAAACCGGTTCACAGGCGTGTTCTTTACGGCATGTATGAAGGTGGACACACATCTGAAAAGAAATTCAGCAAATCCGCCAGATCTGTTGGAGAAGTAATGGGAAAGTACCACCCACACGGTGACCAATCGATCTATGATACGATGGTTAGAATGGCCCAAGACTTCAGTCTTCGCTATCCACTAATAGATGGACAAGGCAATTTCGGCTCCATAGATGGTGACCCACCAGCCGCCATGAGGTATACAGAAAGTAGGCTTGATCGCATAAGTAAGCACATGCTTGAGGATATAGACAAGGATACTGTGGATTTTCAAGGGAATTTTGACGAAACAGAAATGGAACCCACTGTC
>Ga0208879_1002792_pt1 | contig 14930 bp, 12 predicted proteins | sample Knorr_S15_td_Bot_FD_185605 | JGI IMG/M metagenome (GOLD analysis project Ga0208879, IMG submission 185605) | Marine microbial communities from Southern Atlantic Ocean transect - Knorr_S15_td_Bottom_ad_5009_LV_A (SPAdes) (version 2) | ecosystem: Environmental > Aquatic > Marine > Oceanic | place... | reverse complement strand
CCGATACCCAACGCTCGTCGTCGGAGGTGATGACCTCCACAACTCGCTCCAGGTCGTCCCCGCTAAAACCTTTTTTCGCGAAGATCTGGCGAATCTCCTCCCTTTCCTCCTCGGGCACGGTTCTGATCTGGTCCTGTTCCTCCCGCTGGATATGGGCCCGCTGTTGCTTCTCGGCTCGAGTGCCCAGGAAATTGCTGATCCCCATGCTGAACCCATCGGCGACCAGGTTAGCGACGCCCAGGATAATGAGCACTCCGGCAGGGAGGCCGGCCCCGGGATACACCCGATACCACCGCGAATGTCGTAACCGTCCCGTCGATGGCGCCAAAGATTAAGTCCCTAAGATCGCCGTGAGATGGGGCCGCCTCCAGCCTAGCCCGGATGGCCTCGCGAGAATCGCCGGCAGGTCTGTCCGATGGTTGAGTCACTTCCATCCCCCTTCTTAACATGGAACGCTTGCTTATAGCGCAATGCCCTAAATTGCGGTTGACTGCCTATGGGGAAAGGTTGAAGGCCGGGCCGATGACCTCTTTGAAAGCCCGAAGCTCGTGCTCCGGCAAGCTGAAGCTCTCCGCCGGGTATAGATAGATATGGTCTACTCCCAGTTCCTCCAATTCCTTCATGCGCCGGGTGACCGAGTCCGGATCTCCCACCACCGCGGTCTTGTCGACCAGCGCTTTCTGAAGCTCATAAGGGACGACTTCGGCTATCTTCTCGGCCCCTTGCCAGTCCTCCATATGGTTGTTGTCTGGGTAAAAGGTCAGCAACTTGGCGGCCGCTTCTTGAAGCTTGGTCTTGATGGGCGCGATATCGTAGTCGATGCCCAGCTGCTCCAGCCACTCCTGACCGCTGGGTTTGGCTAGGGGAGTCACCAGCCGGGGACTCCAGGCCCGGACGGCCTCACGCAGGTTGTCGCGGACGAGCCCTTCCATCTGTAATACTTCGTGTACATCGGACGCTTGGCGCCCCGCTAAGGCCGTCCCTTCGCCCACCCACTTTCGAAGCGCTCCGATCTGCTCTCCGTTGGCCATGGCGGGATGGATAAGAACGCCGTCGCACAGCTCACCGGCCAGCCTGGCGTTCAGCGGCCCGCTGGCGGTGAGGAACACGGGTACCGGCTCACCGCCGCCGTGGAACAGCCGGACGTGCTCCGCTCTGGTGGAGGTGCCGGTTTCGGAGCCATACTTCTGCACCGAGTCGGTGGGCTGGTAAACGTCCCACTCCCCGGCCATGAATGCCTTGATCTCAATTATGGCCTTCCTTATCTCGGCCAGGCGTAGTCCGGAAAGGCCGATCAGGAAGTTAGCCGAGCCTCCCCGGCCCAGCCACAACTCGAAACGGCCCGGCCCCAATTCCTGAACCGTTTTCGCCACCGACGCGATAACCGAGGTGTGGCGTGGCCCCGGACAGGTGACCGCCGGGCGCACTCTTATGCGTTCGGTATTCTGAAGCACTTGGGCCATGACCACGTAGACGTCTCTAAGAAAGGTGTGGGAGTCGACGAAGCCCAAGCCCGAGAAGCCCGCGTCTTCACAACGCTGGGCGAAATCCACGATCTCGGCGATGGGTTTGGATGAGGGGATCCGAAGGTCAATCTGCATCGGTCATGCTCGTTGGTTTCATGTCTGGCCGCTGCCCAACCCGAAGACGCAATGTCCGGCTACCTCCCCGATGCCGTCGACCCCGTTCCTGAGCAGCCTATCAAACCGTTGCCGTATACATTCGCATCCAAGCATAGGAGCACATTACCCCGGAGTAGGGTGCTTGTCCACTGGCCATTACTACCCTGGGAGACACGCTTCTGTGAAACGGCGCTTGTTCTTATGAAAGTCATTTCCACATGGGTTAAATCCAACCGACACCTTATGTCGTAATAATATATATCATAATATCTGGGGAGGGTTAGGCATGGTGGAATGCACAAAATGCCGAGGGTCTTTGCGGTACGACTCGCAGTTTCCTGGGATGGTGTGCCAAATGTGTGGGGTTGTTTACTACCTCCAGCCTAGTTACGAGCTTCCCAAGGTTGGAGTTTGGACAGCTCCCCGCGGCGGCTGGCATCAATCCAGGGCCGCTTGAACCACCCTATGGTATAGCGGATCCCACAGAATCGAGAAAAGGAGCACCAAACATGCAACCTGTAAAGGCAACCGAACGTTACCTAGCGATCCCGGAAGGAGCTAAGCAAAACCGTTGGCTAGCTGTCCTCATCGCTTTGGTAGCCATCGTGGCGTTGACCGCCTGTACCAGCGCCGTGTCCAGTGACGACAACGACTCAGGCGCCATCGTAACTTCCGGCAGCGGAGACGGCCAAGGCGGCGCGCCGCTAGTTGATGTGGATGCTTCCGGCACGGAGCCGGGCAACGCATCCGCCGAAGCTCAGGGGAAAATCGTAGAATTCCTGAGCGCCGACGCGATCGTAGCGGCCCAAGAGGAAGTGATTAACCGAATCTATGAGACGGCTTTGCCCTCGGTGGTACAGATACGAGTAACCCGTAAGCTTGGCGAAAAATCCAGTTCTCCAGAGGCGCCCGGCGCGCCTGGGCGTCCGTTCGACTTCGACCGATTCCGGGACATGCCTGGTGTCCCCGAGGAATTCTTCCGGCGCGGCAGCGGCACCGGCTTCGTCTGGGACGAAGAAGGACGCATCGTTACCAACCACCACGTGATTGACGGAGCCAGCCGGATAACCGTAATCTTCTCCGATCGAACCGAGATGGACGCCAAGTTACTGGGTAGCGACCCCGATTCTGACCTGGCAGTACTGCAGATCGATGTTTCGGACGCTCCCGCCCAGCCGGTGCCCCTGGCCGACAGCGACGCAGTAAAAGTAGGGCAGATGGCGGCGGCCATCGGCAACCCATTCGGACAGGAGTTCACGATAACCACCGGCATCATCAGCGCGGTGGGACGCACCATCCGCAGCGGAAACGGCGCGTTCTCCGTTCCCAAAGTTATCCAAACCGACGCGCCCATCAACCCGGGAAACTCAGGAGGCCCGTTACTTGACCGGCAAGGCCGGGTCGTCGGGGTGAACACCCAAATCATCAGCCGGAGCGGTTCCAGCGCCGGGATCGGTTTCGCTGTGCCAATCAATGCGGCTAAGCGGGTGATTCCGGTGTTGATCGATAAAGGATCCTATGAATACGCCTGGCTGGGAATCAGCGGCTCTACGTTAAGTCCCGACGTAGCCGGATTGATGGACCTACCTGAAGACGCTAAGGGCATCTTGGTGATTGCCGCAAGCGAAGATGGTCCGGCCGAACAGGCCGATCTCCCTGGCAGCGACCGAACTGTCGAATCCGAGGGGATAGACTATCCGGTCGGCGGCGATGTCATCGTGTCGATCAACGATTTCCCCACCAATGAGATGGACGAATTGATCTCTTACCTGATCGACCTGACCAGGCCGGGAGACGAGGTAACTCTTGAGGTGGTTCGAGACGGGGAAAGGCAAAGCATCAATGTAACCTTGGGCATTCGTCCAATCTTGTAACAACCCCAGGGTTAAGGCGGCAAATCCGGTTGATCCGAAGATGGCCTCCGAGGGAGTTGGGTGGCTTGGACTCGAACGTCCAATTACCCGGAGGCCCCACCTTACACTCCCCGGCGCCGCCGACGATACCCTAATCCTGAACTGAAAGCTTACCCGCCGAGTAGCCCCCATCGGCGTAGATCACCTGGCCGCTGATGTAATCTGCTTTGGAAGAGGCCAGAAATGCCACTACCTGGGCGATGTCCTTGGGACTGCCCGGCCGGGCCAGCGGGACTTCTTTCAGAAAGGCCCCCAGATATGTTTCAGACACGGGTTCTCGCAGGGGGTTGCCGGTGACCGTCAGGCCCGGCCCCACCGCGTTGGCGGTGATACCGTATTGGCCCAACTCCTGAGCCAATACCCGGATGAACTGCAGGATGCCCGCTTTGGAGGCGCAGTAGGCTCCCGCGTTGATCCGGGCGTTCTCGGCGGCGGTGGAAACGATGCTGACGATGCGCCCGCCCCGGCCTTGCTTCACCAACTCCTTGCCAACGGCTTGGGAACACAGAAAATTCCCCTTCAGGTTCACCGCCAAGATGCGCTCCCACTCTTCCACTCTCATGTCCAGTATGGCGCATCGCTGGCCGATGCCGGCGTTATTCACCAGAATGTCCACCCCGCCATAGGTCTCAACCACGCTCTTGACCATCGACTCTACCTGAGCGGCGTCGGACACATCCACCGGAAAAACTTTCGCCTTCAGCCCTCGCGCCTCCAACCCCCGCGCCGTCTCCCGTCCCACGTCTTCCAGCAGGTCGGCGATGGCCACCGTCGCCCCGTTCTCCGCGAGCTCGGTGGTAATAGCCTCCCCAATACCCGACGCCCCCCCAGTAACAATAGCAACCTTCCCGTCAAACTCCATGTTGGTGCTCCTTAGTTAATGACCAGTATGATTTGTGCCGTATTCAGTGAGAGAGCCCATCCTTCCACGTTGCTGCGGCAGGCAGGCGTGGCCACAGGAAACTTTACTCTTCAAGACCAAGGTCGACGACTATGGCCTCACGAAACCGATTCCAGGTTTCTTCAAGCAACGGAGACTGACCACCCGCTGTCTGCTCACCCTTAGGTAATTGAGACCATAATGGCATATGAGATTCTCCGCGAGGACGCTGGTCAACAATATCGAAAAGCGCCTCTCCTGCTGATATCCTCGGGCTAAGCATTTCAAGGTCTAAGCAACTCCATATATCGATTTCCGAGATTGCGGGTTGCTGTAAAAGATCCTGCGAAGCAACGTCCTCTTGGAAGTCTTGGTAAATATTGAGGTAAAACGGCCATGGGTCTAGAGTCACTATAACCGGGTAGATGGTGTATATCGACGCCTGATCAACGCCTGGCAAACTTAATTTTCCTGAGCGAAAATCGCTCACAGGCCTGTCGAGTTGGCGAGCCGCCTTTCGTTCTCCGGGTGTGCCAATCAAATACAGCTTCCAGTCACGCTTCAACTCGGCCAGATCACCACTGTTGGCGGTGGCGGTTCGCGGTCTCGACGACTTAATTTCCAAGAAAATCGCGGAAAGCCTCCCCCGTTGGCTGCCGATGATGATCGCATCTGGACCTTCTGGTCCATCTGGGGCTCTCTCGTAGTGCTCAGGCGTATACCAACCTCCTAGAGGCGGGCCTGGGGGACCTAACATCGCCCTAAGAAGTGCATATACATATTGTTCGAATACTTTGCCGAAAAATCCCCCGAAAGTGTTGCGCTGGTTTCGCGACATCGGATTGATAATGTCGAAGTACGCACCTATGGTCAGGCGGTCTATCAAGAAATCCTGGACCGGTGCGCAGAAGCGCGTGTCTCCGAGATGGACAAGAGGCTTTATCTTAAGATGGGTGAAGTCGAATGGCGCCTTAGACTGCGTTCCATCACTCTGATATCGATCCGGATTTGTGCTTAATGCTAGCAAGAGTTCATGGGACTCGCTTGGAGTGATATGAGTCTGCTTTAAAAACGTCGCCGAGTCGATGATCCATTGTGACGATTCTGGAGCCGGATAGTCTTCTCCTCTCCATCTCCGATTTAATTGGGATCCAAGGGAACCGTAAAATGCGAAAAGCCCGAACAACAATGCTAGTAATCGTTTGATGTCGAACCCCATGGATTCATGAAATAAGACTGAGAGGTCTTGCCAACTGGGTTCATTGGTCATCATGGGTGGAATTTCGACCAGGAGTTGATAATACCTTGCCAATTTGCAATATAAGTTTTCTCCGGGGCTTAAGCTGAGATCCCGAACAAATGCAGTCAAAGCCTGTGGGGATTCTGGGTCCGTCCCGGCGCCATCTGTACCCTGATCGTTGGCTGTCAGGAGTGCTTCTCCAAGATTTTCACGGCTTGGGAATCTGCCGTCGTCGTTTTTTTCCTCACCTAGGCGGAGGGCCGCCTTCGCTAAGGTTGCCAGTGAGAATTTGTTGACCAGCCTACCTCCGGCGATCATTTTATCCAAAATAGGCTGTTTTAGGTCTGGTCTGACGAATTCGCGTGCGACGACGTCGTCAAATGTTTCACCCCTAAAGAACCGATGAGCGACATCAATTGTTGAAAAACATGAGAGTTGCGCCGTCAAGGTCCGCCAATCGGCCTTTCTGACCAATGAGTCCAAATCATTTGGCCCTAGCCGTGGTAGACCCAAGACCTCGTGATCCAAGTAGAAGCCGGTTTGTTGGTTATTATTACTAACCATTAACGCTAAATATCTTTATGCGCTTGCAGGTAAAGTTAAACGGTTGTCACTTCATTGTTCCTGAGGGAGGGGCTTGATACACGAGTCATTATTGGGGTTCCTCGTGGATCAACCCGTCGTGGCATTCCCCGCCTCCCGCCACCCCCCATCACTTCTTGCCCGGAATGGTAACCCACAAGACCCCCATGAGTATCGCCGTCGCGATCACCATGCCTATTGTGATCCACATAAGTTCTTGCAACATGATCGTTCCTCGCTAAAATGAAATTTCCGACACCGTCTGTGGTGTGGGTCGTGCCGGTCTCCGGCGGTAGACATCGTTCGTTGATTGGCACGCTACAACATACATTCCCGCCAGTCAATTCGTATCAGACATATATTTTATGTTATCAAGCGTGACACGCTGCAGTATCCTCCGTATCATACGATCCACGCCAACAACCTGGAGGGCTTCGGTGCTACCGGACAATGTTCCTTCTGGTTGCCGGTCTACTCCGGGATCGATTGAGCACCGGCCCCTGTCCGAGACCGGGTGTGTGGTCCGGGTTCTATCCAAGCCGGCGGCTATCCGATGCGATATAGTAGGCATCTGGGCAACGGCCGGGTCTGCCAAGAATCTCGGCGAAGGAGCTAGACATGGCAACTATTGGGACGGGAAAGCACACATACGAATTGGTGGAGAACTGGGCGAAGTTGCCCGATGGCTGGGTTCTGGGTCAGACGGCCATCGTCACCGATTCTCAGGACCGGGTTTACTTATTCAACCGGAGCGATCATCCCTTGATCGTTCTGGACCGGGATGGCAATTACCTGGACTCCTGGGGCGAGGGCGTCTTGACCGACGCCCACGGCATGTTCATCGACGCCGATGACAACCTATATATGCCGGTGAAGAACAACCACGTTGTGCTGAAATACACCCGGGAAGGCAACCTGCTGATGACCCTGGGGGTGCGGGACCAGCCGTCGGACACGGGCTGGTCGGGCAACTACAATGAACCCGCGGTGCGGGCCGCCGGGCCGTTCAACCGGCCCAGCGACGTCGCCCTTGACCCCAACGGCGACCTGTACATCTCCGATGGTTACGGGAATTCCCGCGTGCACAAATTCTCCGCCGCCGGGGAGTTGCTGTTCTCCTGGGGAGAACCCGGCAAGACCGCGCCCGGAGAGTTCCACGTTCCCCATGGCGTGTGGGTGCATACCGATGGACGGGTATTCGTGGCCGACCGCGAGAACAACCGAATACAGGTATTCACCGCGGACGGGACATTCCTCGAGCAATGGACCGATTTTGCCCGCCCGTGCGACATTTACGTGGACGCTGACAACACCATGTACATCGTCGAGCTGAACGCATTGGTCAGCATCGTGACCATGGAAGGCAAGCTGCTGGCTCGCTGGGGTGCGCCTACCGAGGCGGAAGCCGGGACCGGCGCCCATGCCGTGTGGGTGGATTCCAAGGGCGACATGTACGTTAACCGGAACCTGGAAGGCCAACGCCTGCTCAAATACTGCCGGGTCAGTTAGCCGGAATGTGCTGATCCGGTTGCTGAGAAACCCCGCCGTGGGTATAATTCCGACTAACGCCGATACCATAGACGATTAATGAAAAAAACGGAGTTCAGTTTAATCTCGCGGCCGCGAGCACATCAACTTCCACACAGGAGGGGTATCCATGGTTGATCAACTAGCCCGGCCCAAAGACAAAGTCGAAGTGTTCTGGTTTTCCGAGCAGGCGTATGGGCATGTTGGGGACGAAGACTTGGAAAAGTATGACTCCGGCCGGCTGTTCTTTCCCAACACGCACTTCGACCCTGAAAAGGCTCATGTGCTGTACAACCAGTACCATGAACAATACGTTCTGGCGGACGAGGTAGGCTTCGACGGAATCATGACCAACGAGCATCACGCCTCCTACTGGTGCATGAAGCCCGCAGTGAATCTGGATGCGGCGGTGATCGCCAAACTCACCTCCAAGGTGAAGATCGCCATTCTGGGCAACGTGATTGCCGTCAACGACCCCATCCGCATGGCCGAAGAGATCGCCATGCTCGATTGCTTCTCCGGCGGCAGGATCATCTCCGGCTTCGTCCGGGGAACCGCCGTGGAAACTCTTCAAGCTGGGCTCGACCCCACCGAGAACCGCTCCCGCTTCGAAGAAGCCCACGACCTGATCATAAAGTGCTGGACCGAGCCGGGACCCTTCCGTTTTGAGGGCAAGCATTACCAATACCGTGTGGTAAATCCGTGGGTGAAGCCCATGCAGCAGCCCCACCCGGACATATGGTTCCCAGGCACCGGTAGCCCCGAAAGCGTGGTCTGGGCCGCCAAACACCGCCATCCTTACATGAACCTGGGCGCCTTGGTGGACACAACCGAATGGCTGAAGCAGGTGTACATCGACACGGCCGAAGAAGAGGGATACCAGGCCGGCCCGGAGCACTTTGGATATCTGCTGCGTTGTCTAGTTGCCGACACTGACGAAAAGGCCATCGAGATCGGCCGTGAGTTCATGTGGACCATCGAGCATCGCCAACGGGGACCTATCGAGCACAACGACCCCCCAGGCTACCAGTCCAGGGCAGCCGTGCAGGTGAAGGCGCAACGCCCCACCGGCAATGTTGCCGGCGCCGGCGGGTTGGGAGTCGGGCTAACCTACGAGCAACTACAAGGCGTGAACAATATCATCGTGGGAAGTCCGGAAACCGTTACCCGGAAGCTGTCCGAGATGATGGACAAGCTGAGTCCCGGATACTTGCATATCTACGGCAACGAGGGGGCGATGGACCACAAGGACGTGATGCGGTCCATCGAGTTGATGGGCAAGGAAGTCATCCCCGCCCTTCACGAGATCCAGTTGAAACCCTACGAGTCCAAGGGCAAAGCCGGCGAACTTGGTAGCCGGACCGGCACGGCCGGCTTAGCGCCCTAGTTCTTAGCCGCCTATCGCTAGGCGGCCTCAACAGTGTCATCCGGGAGCGGGCCGTTAACGGCCCGCTCCTACTTTCTGCGTAACTTCTTTCAAGAACTTGGTCACGTGGGGTAGTACCGCTTCCGCAGCTCGGGATGCTTGGCCGTGGTTTAGGCCAGGGAATGACGCGAATTGGGCGTTGGGTATGAGCTGGGAGGCTTTCTTGGCCCCAGGGAAGAACCCGTCGGCTTCGCCGCAGTAGAGCAGGCAGGGGATGTTGAGCTGGGGCAGGATATCGTCTATACCATCGGTTCCCCTGGGCGCGGTGGTCGCCGCGATCAATGCTTCGGGGTCGTTTTCCAGCAACCGTTCCCGGCGTCCGGACTCCATGGGACCTTCTTTCGCCTCGGCATCGGCCACGTAATGGGCAATTCCTTGCCGCAGTAACGATATCCGGTCTTCGGGACGGACGTCAGTATTGGCAGTGTCCGCACTGATCCCGCCGAGGATCAACGAGTGGAACCGGTCGAGAGCGTGCAACACGATGCCGAAGCCGATACGGCCTCCCATGGAATATCCCATGTAGTGGGCTTTGTCCACTCCCAGGTCGTCCATCACCGCCAGAACGTCGTTCACCCGCAGTTTCAGGTCGTAGTCCTTGGGGTCGTGGGGTTTGCCGCTGCGTCCGTGGCCCCTGGCGTCCACCATGATCAACCGGTAGTCCTTGGCCAGTTCTTCCACGAATCCGTAGGCGTACCAGTTTTGCAGGCTGCTAGTGAGGCCGTGTTGCAGCACTAATGGCGGGCCGTCTCCCTCGACGTGGTAGTGGATGCTTACACCTGCGCTATCTACGTATGGCATTCTCGTCCTCCTGTTTTGACTTAGTTAGGATCGACCAACGGGGATTCGTTCTCAAGACGTCAGACATCCGACTCCGCGAGGCGTTTGATTCCTTGAAGGTTCAGGGTCATGTTGACCCGGTGTTGTTCCCGCCGGTTGGTGAGTATCTGCTGCGCCTGGTCAGGATTAGCCTCCATAGCTCGGCCGGTGGCTGACAAACTGGGTCCGATGATCAGCAGCTGGCGCAACCGGGTGCCTGAGGGTATCTTTTCAAGCTCGAACCGCCATTGGGCGCTGGGCTGGTCACGGTCGTTCACATTCCAGGCGAAAACCCGGGACGGCTCGCACTCGACAACGTACGATGTCGTCTCCCACACCCGGTTGGCGTCGGCCCGCTCGTTTCTACCTCGGAATGACGCGCCTACGCTGGGGCCATCGCCATCGATCCAGTCCGCGCCTTGGAACTCATCGCTGAACTGGGCTGAAATGTTTATGTCGCTCGCCAACTCCCAGACACGCTCCGGCGAGGCGGCGATGTCGATCTCAACGGTAACTCCCGGAGCGGCGGCAATGAGTGAGCTTACTTCGCCCGGATTTTCTTTAGTGTACCCCCACCGGTCGAACCAAACGATCTCCGAAGTATTCCGGCGCGGCGCGGGCTTAAAGTCGGTGCCGATGGTCCAAGCGACGGGGAGCAGCACGACTTGGGTGACACCGTCGGGAATCCCCAGTAGCTCCGCGAACTCCTTGGCCTTGCCTAGATGAAGGGTGGTCCAAGCCGAACCCAGACCCCGCGCCCGCAGCGCCAGACAGAAACTCCAGGCAGCCTGTATCACTGAATCGAATAATCCGGGCCGTCCACTGCCGTCATGGACACCCCAGATCGTGGCCAGAACCAACACCGGGACCTTTTCCAAGTTTGCGGCTAGATGGGCCGCCGAATCCGCCACTCGGTCTTGAAGGCCCTCCGCCCTGCCCCGCTCTTGAGATCTATCTATCATCCGGCTGCCCCCAGCCTCCCGGTATAGTTCGGCAAGCCGGGACTTGGTCTCCTGATCCCTTATAACGAGCCAGCGGCGGCTGGATACGCCAGCTCCCGTCGGCGCCTGCTCCGCCAGTTCTATGCAGCGCAGCAGCAAGTCGTCCGGCACATCACGTTCCAGGTCAAGGCGAAGGCGAACCGCTCGCGTCGTGCTCAGAAGTTCATCGGTTTGTTCTATGTCAAATTCCATCAAGTCCCTCACTATTAGATGGGGGCTCAAGCCATGAGATATTTTTTTAGCCTACCTTCTTGAATTTTGGCAGCGTAATTTCGGCGTTAACTTCTTCGAATACTACCTCCACCGCCATGCCTATCTCGATTTCCTCGGGGTCGCAGTCCACCATGTTGCTGATCAAGTGCACGCCTTCCTCCAATTCAACTTCCACCACGGCCCAGGGGAGACGCCCTTCGAAGGCTCGGCTCACCGGCTGTCTCGTAATAGTGAAGGTATAGACTGTACCCCTGCCCTCGGACTTCACCCATTCCAAGTTATCCGAGGCGCAATTCGGGCAGTTGGGCCGGGGCGGGTGGGAAAAAAGAGCGCAGTCCCGGCAACGGCGGAGAACCAATTGATGCTCCCGGCTTCGGTCAAAGAACTCCTGATTGTCCAGATTGGGAATGGGTAGCGGAAATTGAGCAGACGTCATGGTGTTCCTACCTCCTCAAAATCAGGGCCCCTGCCCCGTCTCCGCTGTCCACCAAGCCCAACTCTGCGTTTTCTACTTGGGCGGGCGAGTCACCTCTAAGCTGCCTGACCACTTCGATGATTTGGTTCATGCCTTGAAGATACGCCTCGGAGAGATGCCCTCCCGAAGTGTTAACCGGTATCTCGCCCCCCAGCTCGATGCGTCCCTCTTCCACGAATGGCCCCCCCTCCCCGCGCTGGCAGAAGCCATAATCTTCCAGTTTGGTGATGATGACCGTGCTGAAATGGTCGTAAAAGCCGATGACGTCAATGTCTTTGGGCGTGACACCCGCTCCAGCAAATAGCTCCGGGGCCAAGAAAGACGCGCCGCTGTCGTCCCAGGACCGGCCAGTCCCACTCACGGCGGCGGGCAAAGCTTGGGCGGTACTCATGATGTAAACCGGACGATGCTTGATGTTGGAAGCCCGTTCGGCGGACGTGACCACGAAGGCGTTGGCCCCGTCGGCTTCCAGCGCGCAATCAAATATCCGCAGGGGATCGAAGAACACCTTGGCGCTCAAATAATCTTCCATGGTGATGGGCCGGCCGTACATGATTGCCCTGGGGTTGAGGCAGGCGTGCTTCCGGAACGCCAGCGCCACCGCTCCGTACTGACGTTCGGTGGTTCCGAACTCATACATGTGGCGGCGGGCCCGGAGAGCGCTGGACTGGCCTGGCACCAGCAGCCCGTAGGGTTCGGTGAAAGCGGCATTGCCCTCGCCCCGGCGAGTCGTGACCACCCCAGAACCGTAACGCGCCCCGGAACGCCCATTCACGGAACGGTAAATAACGACATTGTTGGCTAAACCACGGGATACGGCCATCGCGGCCTGAATCACCAGACCGCAGGCAGCGCCGCCCAGGGGTCCCAGCTCGCCGTAATAGCGTAGGTACGGAATACCCAGGCAAGCAGCCAACTCTCCCTGGGGAGTGGAATCCGCGGTAAACTTGACGATGCCATCAATGTCCTTAGGCTCCAGACCGGCATCGGCGATGGCTGTTTTGGCTGCCTCTACAGCCATGCTCAACTCGGACCTTCCCGAGTCACGGTTATAGACGGTTTCGCCTATCCCGACGATTGCGGCCTGGTCTTTCAAACTTTCCAAGTTACCTACCTCCAACAGGCGTCGCCGTCTTGCTTTAGCCTTTGGATTGGCTTCGATCCGGGCGTGTGTATTCTAGGCCGGGCCGGTCACTTGACGAAATGCGTGGTCGAGAATATCGGCCGCCAAGTCCATCTGGTCTTCGGTGGTGGTAAATGGGGGCACGAAACGGAACACCGATCCCCGTCGGCGCACGCTCAATATAAGCCCAGTCTCCAGGCAAATGCGTCCGATTTCTTGTCCGGCTTCGTAAGCTGGTTCCTTGGTTACTCTGTCCTCCACCAGCTCGATGCCCTGGAGCAAGCCCTTACCCCGAATGTCACCGATTATGCTGTGCCGCCGGGCCAACTCTTCCAAGTGGGCCCTCCAATAAGCGCCAATGCTCTTGGCCACATCCACCAGAACCTCTTCCAGAATAATGTCGATGCTGGCAATGGCGGCATTGCAGGGTAAAGGATCATTGGAGTGAGAGTGGCCGACCACAAAGCCCGTCTCCGCCACCCTCTCTTCAATCTCGTCGGTGGTCACGGCGGCGCTGATGGCTATGCCGCCGCCAAAGTGCTTGGACACTGTGAAAATGTCGGGCACGACTCCTTCTTGCTCGAAGGCCCACATCGTGCCCAGTTTGGCCAGTCCGGTCTGGGCCTCATCCACGATCAAAAGGGCGCCCCGTTGCTCGCATTTCTTTTTCAACTCCTGCAGCCAACCTTCGGGCAGATCGATCACCCCGCCTGCGCTGAATAGAGGCTCAGTAATCACTGCGGCCAACTGACCCGCAGCTTGGGCGTCAAGCAGTTCAAAACTGGAGTTCAAGCAACTGAAGTCGCAGGACGAACGCTCCTGACAGAAGGCACACCGGTACTTATAAGGCGCGAAAATGGGGTAGTTTCCCGGCGCGTAAGGACCGTACCCCTCGTGCCACCCGGAGAAAGTGACCGCACGGGTGGAGTCGTTCATTCCGTGGAAGCTGACTGCGGGGCTGGCCACCTCGTAGCCTCCGGTGTAGCGTTTGGCGATGGCCATTGCAGCTTCATTGGCATCGCTTCCTGAGGTCAGGAACATGCTGCGGTTCATCCCCGGCGGCGAGATTTCGGCCATGCGGCTGGCCAAGATAATCTCCCGGTCGTTGAACATGCTCATGTGGCTGTGGATCAGTGTTTCGGCGCTCTCCTGAAGCGCTTGGATGATGCGTGGGTGGTTGTGTCCCAGTGCGGCGCACATCTGGCCCGAGTTGAAATCCAGATACTCCTTGCCGTTGACGTCCCGCACCACGGAGCCCCGGCCCCAGACCATGATCGGACCGGACACGGCGTTTCGGTCCATGCGGCTGCGGAAACTGAACTTCCGGGCCATGTCCAGAAGCTCTTCCTCAGAGTACTGACTGGTCACAAGGACGCCTCCTTTCCTGCACCTTCACTAGGGGTTGGCCTCGACGTCCGCCAGAAACTCCATCACCCGATGGACGTATTTTTCCGGAGCTTCCGAGTGAGGGGCCACCTCGGCCCATCGGCAGTTGGGAATCAGGCGATGCACCTGCTGGGCGACGCCTCGGGGATGAATATCGTTATTACCGGGCATGATCATGGTTGAGGTATGAATGCTCTTCAGGGTCTTTTCTGTCATACCCAGAGACAGATACGGCCCGTCGAATAACGCATAGATGGTATCCCGCATTACCTGAACGAAATCCTGGGGGTCCATGTCTTCCAGCGTCTTACGATACTCCGGGTCGTATTGGGCTCGCTCCGGAGTAAAGGGAGAAAACCGGTCGTCGGCATCGAAGGCGTCAACCGCCGCCGTTATACCTTGGTTCAATGCCATATCCGCGCTCTTGAACAGTTTCATCGCCAAGTAAGAGTCGCAAATGACACCGCCGGCGATGTTGGATGGGAATATGGCCCTAACTCGCTCGGGGTAGCGCATGGCGCAGCCGAAGGAGATGGCGGCCCCAAAAGACCCACCACCCAGGTACGTTTCGTCTATACCCAGCACGTCCATGAGCCCCATCACGTCCTGGCAGACCATATCCCAAGTCTGCACCACCAATGGACTGATGGACTGCCCGCCGAACCGCCGATCGTAGGTGATGACCCGGTGCTCCCGGGACAATTCCTTCATCACCGGCCCGTA
>Ga0208879_1002789_pt1 | contig 14940 bp, 15 predicted proteins | sample Knorr_S15_td_Bot_FD_185605 | JGI IMG/M metagenome (GOLD analysis project Ga0208879, IMG submission 185605) | Marine microbial communities from Southern Atlantic Ocean transect - Knorr_S15_td_Bottom_ad_5009_LV_A (SPAdes) (version 2) | ecosystem: Environmental > Aquatic > Marine > Oceanic | place... | reverse complement strand
AAGTTCTACAATAACAATTATAAAGAACAGGGCACTAAAAGATTTTTCAGTTTTGGTTAGCATATTAGTAATTTTTATTTGAATAAATATAGTGTATTAATTTGGCATTCAGTCTATAGTCATCAGTCATCAGTCATCAGTCATCAGTTTTAAGTCCTCGGTCTTCAATCAACAGTAATCGGTCTTTCTGTTTCAAAAAACAATTCAGCATTAAATAATTACAGTTCGGTTACAATAAGTTTAAAAGTTTGATTTTATAGTACAATTTTGACCTGTCAATTCAAAAACGAACAACATAGACATGAAATCACTATTGTCCACATTATTAATTTTACTTGGTATAAGTCTGAATGCCCAAACCACCATAAACGGAAAAGTAACCAACATTAAAGGTATAGAAATTAGTGGAGCCAATGTTTACCTTGATGGTACTTACGATGGAGTAACTACAGACGAGAATGGTTATTTTTCTTTTACAACAGAAGAAAAAGGAACTCAAACCTTAATAGTTTCACATTTATCCTATGAAACTTATACTATGGTTGGCGATGTGTCTTTTATGAAAGATATGCAGATAAAACTACGAGATGATGTAAATGCACTCGATGCGGTTGTTATTTCGGCAGGAACTTTTGAAGCTGGTGGAGCAAATAATAAAGTTACAGTATTAAAACCTTTAGATGTCGTTACCACTGCAAGTGCTTTGGGCGATTTTGTTGGGGCTTTGCAAACACTTCCAGGTACTACAACAGTTGCCGAAGATGGTCGTTTGTTTGTTCGTGGTGGCGAAGCCGAAGAAACTCAGATTTTTATAGATGGTATTCGAGTGTTTACACCTTACACACCAACAACCAATAATTCACCAACTCGAGGTCGATATTCACCATTTTTATTCGATGGGATTACATTTTCTACAGGAGGTTATTCAGCTGAATTTGGGCAAGCCTTGTCAAGTATACTTTTATTAAATACTATAGATGAACCAGGCCAGGAAAAAACAGATATTGGCATTATGAGTCTTGGTGTTTCACTTGGCAACACTCAAAAATGGGAGAAATCTTCGATAAGTGTAAATACTTCCTATATAAATTTAGCACCTTATGTTGCCATTTTTGAAGACAGAAACAATTGGAAAAAACCTTATGAAGCACTTTCGGGCGAAGCCGTTTTTAGACGAAGATTCGATAATGGAATCTTAAAATTATACTCGGCTTTCGACACTACAAATTTTGAATTAACGCAAGAAGACATCAACTATATTGAGGGTGTTCATTTTAAATTAAAAAATAACAACCTTTATTTTAATGGCTCGTATCAAGGGATGTTAAACGATAATTGGTCTGTATTTGGAGGAATGAGTTATACACATAATAAAGAGAAGATTAATTTTATTGACAATACTATTGAAGACACCGAAAACTCCATACACGCCAAACTGAAATTTAAACGTCGTTTTAGTAGCCGATTTAAACTCAATTTTGGGGTAGAATTTTTCACTACCGATTTTAACGAAGATTTTTCCAATACGGCAATTGCTCCAGTAAATTTTGGGTATAACAATAATATTAGTGCCGCTTTTACCGAAGCCGATATTTTCTTCTCTAAAAAGTTAGCTCTAAAGGCTGGAGTACGGGCAGAATACAGTGAAATATTTAATGATTTTACAATAGCTCCAAGACTGTCTGTTGCTTATAAAACATCGGCTAAAGGTCAGGTGTCTTTTGCTTATGGCAATTTTTATCAGAATCCTACAGCAATATTTTAAAGTTCAATCAGGAATTAAAACCACAAAACACTTCGCATTATATTTTAAACTATCAAGTTAATAGTGAAAGCAAGATTTTTAGGGTCGAAGCCTATTATAAAGATTATAACAATTTGGTAAAATACGATACTATCCCGATAGCTATCGGGACCACAAGATTTAATAGTAACTATGACAGTACAGGTTATGGTTTTGCTAAAGGATTAGATGTGTTTTGGAGAGATAATAAAAGTATAAAAAATACCGATTATTGGATAAGCTACTCGTATCTCGACACCAAGCGAAATTACAGAAACTACCCAATAGAAACGCAACCTAATTTTGCGAATACACACAACTTGTCTATCGTAGGAAAGTATTGGATTAGCGATTGGAAAAGTCAGGTTGGGTTTAGTTATGCCTTTGCGTCTGGAAGAACATATACCAATCCAAATGAAACAGGTTTTTTAAACCAAAAAACAAAATCGTATAACAGTTTGAGTTTAAATTGGGCATATTTAATTAGTCAGCAAAAAATATTATATTTTTCGATAAACAATGTTTTTGGTTTTAAAAACATTAATGGCTATCAATATGCAAATACCCCAGATATGAATGGTAATTTTGCTAGACGCGCATTACGTCCAGCGGCAGATCAATTCTTTTTTGTCGGTTTCTTTTGGACCATTAGCGAAGATAAGAGTAGTAACCAATTGGATAATTTGTAGAGGTTGCGTTTAAGCTCCCAATAAATAGTTGATATCTACTCCCAACTGGATAACTATAAAATTTTTACTTTGTCCTAAAAGTTGCAATTACTAATTGAACTTAAGATTTAGTTGAATTTTTTAGTATTCCGTTTAGTATTACTGTGCTCACTATAATGACTGCTCCAATATAGAATTCGGTGCTCATTTTTTCTTTTTCAGGAAATAAAATTATAGCTAAAGCAATACCGTAAACAGGTTCTAAATTATAGGACAACACAACAGTATATGGACTTATATATTTCATTATATGAACAGCAGCGATAAATGAGTACGCAGTACAAATTGAAGCTAAAATGAATAGATAAGTCCAATCGGAAACACTTAAGTCGAAAAATCCAAAATTAAAGCCCTTCCTGAAAAATATAATAAATAACGTGATAAAGATAACACCCGAAATAAATTCGTAAAAAGAAATAACGGAAGCAGAATAACTTTTAACAAACTTTCCGTTTATAACTGCAAAGAGTGTAGAAAAGAATGCTGCTGAAATACCTAAAATAATTCCGTAGATATATTGCATTTCTGCTTTGGTTATAAGTAATACTCCCAAAATAATCAGAATGCCAAAAAAGATTTCATACCAAATTACTTTTCTTTTAAAAAACAAAGGTTCAATTAAAGCTGCAAAAAAAGCACCTGTAGAAAACATAGCCAAAGCTATAGATATGTTTGATTGTTTTATAGATTCGAAAAAAGTAATCCAATGTAAAGCAATAAGAATTCCTGCAACAGAAAACTTAACAAGTGTTTTAAAGTTTATTGGAATATTTATTTTTCTAAACTTGATAAAAAGCAAGATTAAAACTGATGCAATTACCATTCTAAACCAGACTAAAGAAACAGCATTAATAGAAATAAGTTCACCGAGAATAGCTGTAAATCCAGCAATAAACACTAGCAAATGAAGATGTAAATAGTTTTTTAATTTATTTTTTAGCATTATATAATAGATACATAGCTAAAATACCAAAAACAAGATTAGGAAACCAAACAGCAACCAAAGGAGAAAAATCTGATTGTTCGGCCATAACTCCAAAAACCTTATCGAAAAACACATAGATTAACGCAATAAAAACACCAAAGGCAAGATTAACTCCCATACCTCCACGACGTTTAATGGATGAAACTGCAACAGCAATTATGGTTAATATAAATATTGAAATCGGTAAACTCCACTTTTTGTATAGTACTACTTTATATCGCCCAATATTAGATGAACCTCTGGATTCTTCCTTCTTAATAAAGGTATTGAGTTCATTATAGCTTAAAGTCTCTGCTATGTATTGTACTGGAGTTAAATCTTCTAAATCGAAAGAAAACAAAGTGTCCATCCTTCTTTTTTTAATTAAAATATCTTCACCTTCTCCAATTATTCGTTTTACATAATTAATTAATCTATATGTAGTATCTCTTTCTATATATTGAATACTATTTGCCTCAATTTTATATTCTAATTTATTATCGACAATATGCTCTAGGGTAAAATTACTACCTCTTTTATTTTTTGTATTAAAATTACTTACATATATATAATCATGGTTATTTATCTGTCTATATATATTTTGTGTGACCTTGTCTTTTTTATTTCCCTTAAGATATTTAAAACTAAATTCATTAAATCCTTTACTAGCCTCTGGCACTAAAAACATACCCAATACTAATGCAAATGCAGCAACAATAGAAGCCCCAATAAAATAAGGTCTCAAAAATCGGGAAAAGGATACACCTGAACTTAAAAATGCAATAACCTCTGTATTATTAGCTAATTTAGAAGTAAACCATATTACGGAAAGAAATAAAAATAATGGAAATAACAGGTTTGCAAAATATATTGTAAAATCTAAATAATATAATGCTACGGCATCAAAAGGAACTTCATGCTCTAAAATTTTATCAATTTTTTCAGCAAGATTTATTGTAATTGCTATTGGAATAAATAGCAACAACATTAACAAAAAAGTAATTAAATAGCGTTTTAATATGTACCAGTCTAAAATTTTCATATATTACAAACGCTTATCCATTTGTTTAACCATTTTGTCTTTCCAAATTCTAAAATCTCCTGCTAATATATGCTTTCTTGCTTCTCGTACCAACCATAAATAAAACCCGAGATTATGAATAGTAGCAATTTGTTTTCCCAAAAGTTCGTTTACACTAAACAAATGTTTTAAGTAGGCTTTGCTGTAATCGGTATCTACAAAAGTAATTGCCATATCATCGATTGGCAAAAAATCATCTTCCCATTTTTTATTTTTAATATTTATGGTACCATGAGCTGTAAACAGCATTCCGTTTCTGGCATTTCGTGTCGGCATTACACAATCGAACATATCTATTCCTAACGCAATATTTTCCAGAATATTGATTGGTGTTCCAACTCCCATTAAATATCTTGGTTTATCTTCTGGTAAGATATTACAAACCAAATCAGTCATAGCGTACATTTCTTCAATAGGCTCACCAACAGATAATCCACCAATGGCATTTCCCAAAGCACCTGAGTTTGCAATATATTCTGCCGATTGTTCTCTTAAATCTTTATAAGTACTACCTTGAACAATAGGAAAAAAGGTTTGGTTGTAATCATATTTTAAAGGTGTTTTGTCTAAATGATGTATACATCTATCTAACCAACGATGTGTCATGCGCATCGATCGTTTTGCATAATTATAATCGCAAGGATAAGGTGTACATTCGTCAAAAGCCATAATAATATCTGCTCCAATACTGCGCTGAATTTCCATCACATTCTCTGGTGTAAACATATAGGAGCTTCCATCTATATGCGATTTGAATTTTACGCCTTCTTCTTTAATTTTTCTATTTGCAGATAACGAATATACCTGATAACCGCCAGAATCGGTTAAAATAGGTCTGTCCCAATTCATAAATTTATGTAATCCACCTGCTTGCTCAAGAATTTTAGTTTGGGGTCTCAAAAACAAATGATATGTATTCCCCAAAATAATATCTGGATTAATATCATTTTTTAACTCACGTTGATGTACGCCTTTAACAGAAGCTACAGTGCCAACAGGCATAAAAATTGGCGTTTCAATTACGCCATGATTAGTAGTAATAATTCCTGCTCTAGCTTTGGTATGAGTATCTTTTCCTTTTAGGTTGAAAAACATATTTATTTTAATCAGCGAGCAAATATAATTAACAAAATTTCATTAGTTCCTTAATAAAATCAAAATTGTTAGCAAATCAACAAAATCGTTGATAAGTGCCTACAATCTCTTTTTGTTTAGCCTTTATAAAACTCTATTTTTGGAGCTTAAAATTTAATAATTTTAATATGCCTGATACACAACAATTAGAAGATTTAGTAACTCAATCACGTAGAGATATTTTACGAATGGTACACAAAGTAAACTCCGGCCATCCAGGTGGATCTTTAGGTTGCGCTGAATTTTTTGTGACACTTTATAATGAAATTATGGAGCGTAACGATGAATTTAGTATGGATGGAAATAATGAAGATATTTTCTTTCTGTCTAATGGGCACATATCGCCAATTTTTTATAGTGTACTGGCAAGAACCGGTTATTTTCCTTTAGAAGAATTAAACAGTTTCAGATTAATAAATTCAAGACTCCAAGGGCATCCTACAACACATGAAGGCTTACCTGGAATTCGAATTTCCTCCGGTTCTCTGGGCCAAGGTTTGTCTGTTGCAATTGGTGCAGCGCAAACAAAAAAACTAAATAATGACAATCATTTAGTGTATAGCCTTCATGGAGATGGCGAATTACAAGAAGGGCAAAACTGGGAAGCTATTATGTATGCTGCCGGTAATGGCATTGATAATATAATTGCCACGGTAGATTTAAATGGTCAACAAATTGACGGTGCAACTGAGGATGTTTTACCAATGGGAAACATAAAAGAAAAGTTTGAAGCCTTTGGTTGGATTGTATTAGAAATTGAAAAAGGGAACGATATTGAAGCCGTATTAAAAGGGATGGCTGAAGCTAAAAAAAGAACCGGACAAGGCAAACCTGTATGTGTGTTACTTAAAACTGTAATGGGACACGGCGTCGATTTTATGATGCATACGCACACCTGGCATGGTATAGCACCAAACGATGAGCAATTAGCAATTGGTTTAGCTCAAAATCCAGAAACTTTGGGAGATTATTAATTATCAATTTAGAAAGCAGAATGAAAACATATACAAATACAGGAAATAAAGATACACGCTCTGGTTTTGGAGCTGGATTAACCGAATTAGGCAAAACCAATGAAAATGTTGTCGCGCTTTGTGCGGATTTAACCGGGTCTTTAAAAATGGGTGACTTTAAAGCCAACCATCCGGAACGCTTTTTTCAAGTTGGAGTATCAGAAGCAAATATGATTGGTATAGCAGCCGGAATGACTATTGGCGGAAAAATTCCTTTTACCGGAACTTTTGCGAATTTTTCTACCGGACGTGTTTACGATCAAATACGGCAAAGTGTAGCTTATTCCAATAAAAATGTGAAAATTTGTGCTTCACATGCTGGGTTAACTCTTGGCGAAGATGGTGCAACACATCAAATATTAGAAGATATTGGTTTAATGAAAATGTTACCAGGAATGACTGTAATTAATACTTGTGATTACAATCAGACCAAAGCTGCAACCATAACAATTGCAGAATATGAAGGTCCTGTTTATCTTCGTTTTGGAAGACCAAAAGTTGCTAATTTCACTCCAGAAGATCAAAATTTTGATATTGGGAAAGGATTAAAACTTACCGATGGTACAGATGTTACTATTGTAGCTACTGGTCATTTAGTTTGGGAGGCTTTAGAAGCTGCTAAAGTTTTACTAGAAAAAGGAATTTCGGCTGAAGTAATAAATATTCATACCATAAAACCATTAGATGATAAAGCTATTTTAGATTCTGTTTCTAAAACTGGTTGTATTGTTACTGCTGAAGAACATAATTATTTAGGAGGTTTGGGTGAAAGTGTAGCAAGAATATTAGTGCAAAATAATCCAACTCCTCAAGAATTTGTTGCCACCAACGATACTTTTGGCGAATCTGGTACTCCAGCTCAACTCATGGAAAAATATGGTTTGAATAGCGAATCAATAGTAAAAGCTTCAGAAAATGTTATAAAAAGGAAATAATAATTGTTTAGTTACGTTTTTGATATTATTCATCAAATCTTAAAACGAACAGTCATGAAAAATTATCACGATCTAAAAATCAACCCATTTATTATATCAAAAACCCTTATTGTATTTAGTGTGTTTTTATTTGGTATAATTATTACATCTAATGCCCAAATTGGTTGGGGAATCAAAGGAGGTTTAAACTATAACAGTAATGGTAGCTTAATTAATGAAAGCGAGAATATTATTGTTAATCCTGATAGTAATGCAGGTTATCATTTTGGTGTGTTTGTAACTACAAAAGGTAAAATTTATATTCGTCCTGAATTAGTTTTTACACATACCAAAAGTAAATATGAAGCAAATGGGTTGAACTCCGATTTTAAAATGGATAAAATTGATGCTCCTATTTTAGTTGGATTAAAAATTATTGGACCATTAAACATTTTTATTGGACCATCATTTCAGTATATTATTAATACAGATCTAGAAGATATTGATCTTGCAGACGTAGATAAAGATTTTACCGTTGGAGGAATAGTAGGAGTTGGTGTACAGGTAGGTAAATTAGGTGTTGATCTTAGATATGAAAGAGGATTTTCTTCTAATGAAGCAGAATTTATTGGTATTGGTGATAGTGGAAGAATAGATACAAGACCAAAGCAGCTCATTGTGAGTGTCTCATATAAATTTTATAAACTTAAAATAGGACAAAAAAATGCCGCTAATTAGCGGCATTTTTCACTATATATAATATTGGTTATAATCAATCTTCTTCATTATAGTTTATAGTTATATTTTCATCAAGATAATCATCAATACCATCGTTATTAGAATCCACAATTGTGACTGTTTTAATAGTAATAATTCCTAAACTTTCAGACCTGCTAATTTCAAATTCTTTTTCTGCTAATATTGGTTCGGTTTCACCTATGTTTGTGTCAACAGTATATTCTTTGGGCTCAAGTTCATTTATAGTTAACACACCATCTCCATCATCGTCTCTATCAATAAAATTTTGTATTCCATCTTCATCTGTATCATCATTACCTAAATTTAAATCATTATCTACATCTTCTAAGTATGAAGGAACTCCATCTAAATCATGATCGTTTACTTCGCTTTGATATAATTCAAATTTAAAAATCACATTGGAATATAAAGGAACACCTGGAGGACTATTTACATAGAAAGCTAAACCGGAAGGCAAAAACATAACACCGACACCAACACTTGAAAAACTTGTTGTTCCATCTTCATTTTCAATAAAAGATTCAGCTATATTAAACTGTGGCATTACTCTATTCCATCCTGGAACTAAATTCGTTAAATCAAAATCAACAGGAGTTACTGCACTATCAAAAACAACTTCATCCAAAAGATTACCTGAAAAAATCACGCGAATATTGTCTGGAAAATGTGGTTTAGCTTCTCCACCACCTTGATTTAACCTTAAAATATAATATTCGTAATCAACATCTAAATAGATTGTAGTCTTAATTTCTATTGCATCAATTAAAATTGTGTGATCTACAGGAACTGATTCTCCACTTAATAATTCAGTAATTACCAAATCATTAATTGAAGGATTCGTATTACCTACAAAAACACTTGAATTGTAATAATGAGTTTCTAAATAGCCTATTAAAGAATCTTTATCGATGACTTGTTGTTCAGTTCTATCTCTTATAGGAACTTCAATAACATCCAATCCACCATCGTCCTTATTACAAGAGACAAATGCTACTATTACACATAAAATATATAAAGTAATTTTTCTAATTTTCATTATAGCTATTTTTGAGGTCGCAAGATACAATTAAAATGTAATTTTGTGCAATAACATTAACGTAGTTTTCACAAAAAATTGTATGCGTATCGACAAGTATTTATGGTGTGTTAGATATTATAAAACCCGAACTTTAGCAACAATAGCCTGTAAAAAAGGACATGTAACAGTTAATAATGATACTGCTAAACCAAGTAAAGAAATTTTTAATACTGATAAAATAGGGTTAAGGAAAAATCAAATAAATTATCAATTTACCATTAACAACATACCATCAAGTCGAGTTGGTGCTAAACTTGTACAAAATTACAGGACAGATTTTACACTAAAAGAACAATTTAATGTTCGAGAATTATTAAAATGTTCAAAAGATTATTACCGAAAAAAGGGAGTTGGAAGACCTACAAAGAAAGACCGTAGAGATATTGATGACTTTAATGACGAAAATGAGTAATTTTATATTCTAAATTTAAACATAAGCTAAATGACAGTTTCCAATAACATAATATTAACTCATGGTGAAATAGTACATAAAATAAAACGCATAGCTTATCAGATATATGAAAGCAATGTTGATGAGAAAGAAATAATTTTAGCTGGCATTGAAAGCAATGGTTATGTTTTAGCAAAAAAACTTAAAACTGTTTTAAAAAAAATATCTCCATTAGAACCTATACTTTGTAAAGTTTCAATTGATAAAAAGAATCCTTTAAATAATGTTAAGACTTCTATTAGTTCCGAAGATTATAAAAACAAATCTGTTGTTTTAATTGATGATGTTTTAAATTCAGGTACCACATTAATTTATGGTGTAAAACACTTTTTAAATGTTCCACTTAAACAATTTAAAACTGCTGTATTGGTCAATAGAAATCACAAAAAATATCCTGTAAAAGCAGATTTTAAAGGCATCTCTCTTTCTACTTCTTTAAAAGAACATATAAATGTTGTGTTGGACAATAATGATTTTAAAGCAATTTTAGAATAAATTCAAAATTATGGCTTCAACTATTTCTTGTTCTGTTTTATTATCTGTTGAAATGGATAAATTAGCTCTATTGTAATATTGTGAGCGTTCAAACAGATGTTTGCCTATAAACTCTTTCAATACTTCATCAGAATCTATGTGAGAAATCAATGGTCTTTTGTTTTTCTCATTCATGAGCCTTTCAACTAAAGTTGGAATAGTCGCTTTTAGAAATATAGTTTTAGTATTAGGTGCATCCAGTAAAAGGGTCATATTATTTCCATAACAAGGAGTTCCTCCACCTAAAGAAAGTACTAGTTTGCTATTGTTGTTTAAAACCATATTTAGACAAAAAGACTCTCTTTTTCTAAAGTAAATTTCTCCTTTAAATTTAAATATATCTTGAACAGATTTCTTTTCATTCTCTTCAATTATATCATCCAAATCAAGAAAGCTATAGCCTAATTTTTTAGCTAATACTTTAGCAACAGAAGTCTTGCCAGAAGCCATATATCCTAATAAAACTATATTCATTTTATCACACAGTTTTGTTTAGTAAATGTATGTAGTTTAGCTTTACAAAAAAACAAAAAATTATACTTAAAAGTATTGTAATATAAATTAAACATTTTATATTTGCACCCTCGTTAGAGAAAATTAATGACCTGGTAGCTCAGTTGGTAGAGCATCTCCCTTTTAAGGAGAGGGTCCCGGGTTCGAGCCCCGGCCAGGTCACAAAAAGTTAAGCTAATTTGCTTGACTTTTTTTTTACCCGAATGCTGGAATTGGTAGACAGGCATGGTTGAGGGCCATGTGTCCTTTAGGGCGTGTGGGTTCAAGTCCCATTTCGGGTACAAAAACGCAACTATCTTAAATTAAATGGTTGCGTTTTTAACTTTTGGGAATCTTAAAAGTAAGACGATGTATTAAGACAATCCTGAAATTTTTCCATCATTGTCAATAGTCATTCTCTCCGATGCAGGCACAACTGGAAGTCCTGGCATACGCATCATATTTCCTAAAATCGGTATTAAAAAACCTGCTCCAGCAGCGAATTCAAATTCACGAACTGTAACCCTAAATCCTTCAGGTCTGCATAATAATTTATCATTATCGGAAAATGATTTTTCTGTTTTTGCCATACAAATAGGTAGTTTACTTAAACCTAAGTCTTCTATCTTTTTTAAATTTCTTATTGCTATTTTTGAATAATCGACACCATCTGCTCCATAAATTTCTTTTGCAATGGTTTCAATCTTTTCTTTTACGGGAGCATCCCAATCATATAATTGTTTAAAATTATTTTTGCCTAATTCAACTGACTTTACAACTGCTTCAGCTAATTCTATCATTCCTTCTCCTCCATTTGCAAATCCATTAGCAACAACTGATTGCACATTTAATGCAGAACAGAATTTCTGGATCAATTCTATTTCTTTTAGACTATCGGTTAAAAACGTATTGATGGCCACAACAGGATTAAATCCGAATATTTTCATGTTTTCAATATGCTTTTCTAAATTGGAAAGTCCTTTTTCTACACGTTCTAAATTCACATCTTCATATTGCTCTTTTGTAGCGCCTCCATGATGTCGCAAGGCTCTAATGGTTGCAACCAGAACAATTGCTTTGGGTTTTAATCCAGCTGAAACACATTTGATATTCAAGAATTTTTCAGCACCTAAATCTGCTCCAAAACCAGCTTCTGTTACCACATAATTAGACAAAGTTAATCCCATTTTTGTAGCTAAAATGGTATTAGTTCCTTGAGCAATATTTGCAAATGGACCTCCATGAATAATTGCAGGATTTCCTTCAAGCGTTTGAACCAAATTAGGATTTATGGCATCTTTTAACAAAATAGCCATTGCGTTTTCCGCATTCAAATCTTTAGCATATATTGGTTTTCTATCAAAAGTCTGACCAACATAAATATTTCTTAAGCGTTGTTTTAAATCACTAAAATCTTTAGCCATACAAAGAATAGCCATCACTTCGGAAGCTGCAGTAATATTGAAACCGTCTTGTCGTGGAATACCATTTGCAGTTCCACCAAGACCAATGGTTATATCTCGCAAAGCACGATCGTTCAAATCCATAACACGTTTCCAGGCAATAGTTCTTGGGTCTATCCCGAGACTTCTTGTACGAGATTGAATATTATTATCTATAAGTGCAGAGAGTAAATTATTTGCTTTTTCTATAGCTGCGAAATCTCCAGTAAAATGAAGATTTATATCTTCCATAGGAACTACTTGAGAATAACCACCACCAGCTGCACCACCTTTTATACCAAAAACAGGTCCTAAAGATGGTTCACGTAATACAACTGTGGTTTGTTTACCAATTTTATTTAATCCTTCAGTTAAACCAATAGAAATTGTTGTCTTACCTTCTCCGGCGGGAGTAGGTGTAAGTGCAGTTACTAATATTAAATTGTTGTTTGCTACTTTATCTTCATCAATTAATCGAATTGGAAGCTTCGCTTTATACTTTCCGTACAGTTCCAAATCATCTTCTTTCACATTTAATTTTGAAGCAATATCTCTAATATGCTCCATTGTATTGCTTTGAGCAATTTCTATATCTGTCATAAATTTGATTTTTATGAAATTTCTAATTTTTAGAGTACGAAGTTAATAAATTAAGTTTGATTAGTATATATAACGAATAAGTAGCTTAAGGTTATATCTTTAAATTGTTATTCTGAAAGCAATTCATCAATAATTCTTCTCACTTTTTCGCTGTTCCAATTGGAAGCTCCTGTTTTATCGATTACAATGATTCCTTTTTTGTCTATTAAGAATGTTCTGGGAATAGACGATACATTTAAATTTTCAGGATATTGTGATTTTGCTCTATAAACTTTAAAGCTATAATTGTTTTTCTCAACAAACCTGGAATTTTTTTCGTTGTCTTCATTAGACACAAATAGAAAAATTACTATATCTTTATAATCGTTGAACAATTTCTCTAAACCTGGCATTTCAGCAATACAAGGCGGACACCAGGTAGCCCAAAAATTTATTAAGACGACTTTACCTTTTGTAGATGCATAATCTAAAGTGTTCCCTTCACTATCTTCTAACTGCCAATTATAATTGTCTAAAGTTTTTCTGTCTTCCGAATCTATAACCGAAGGACTAAACAATGCCAATCCTTTATTCAATAGAACTTGAACGGGAAGACGAGTTTGCGGAATAATAAGTAAAGTTATTACTATTAGAAATATAAGATTTTTTCGCTGGGATTTAGTAATATTCATCATAGATTAGTATTAGTTCAACTAAAGACATAAGACCGCTTCGCTGTAAGAGCATAGAGTCAAGACTACACAGTAATTAATTGATAATAAAATAGTTAAAATTCGTAAGCTACAATAATTCGAATTTTTTTGATTATGACTAAAGTATGATGTGTCAATTTTCTGAAATCCTTAAACTATAACAAACACAATGCTTTAGCGACTTATTTAATTTTTAACTCGGACAACAATGATCGTAAATTAAAAAAAGCATAGTTTCTCTGTCGAAACTATGCTTTAAATCTAACAAATAATATGTAATTCGATTATCTGGATACTGTACCTCCTGGCAAAGAACCAAGATTCATCGCAAAAGAATGTGTAGCTGGAGCTGTGTCCATACCTGCTGTACCAACCAATGGCTTTATAACAAAAGGTCCTGGTAAATCGTCTGGAACTGGTTCTACTGAAATAACGACAGTTCTTCCTCTAACATCTAAAGGAAATATTTCTCCTGCTGGAGCATTCATAAAAAAGTCTTCTCCAGGAATAGGTGGTCCAGGGTTTACACCACTAAATGGTGCCGCATCATCTACTGTACTAAAATTTGTAAATGTTCCTGTGCTTAATGGTCCACTATCGCCTACAACCCAGCCTTCGTTGATCCAACCCTCTGGTAATGTAGGTAATACAAAGTTAGCTGTTGGTGGCATTCCAGGTATTCCAAACCAAACCCCATTTTCATCGTTCCCATTATTAGTTCCTGTTTCGTCTGTTGGTGTTCGTAAAAAGAACATCCCTGACGCATTACTAAAATCACCAACTACTCCATTGGAATTTACACTTGCTGAATTACCAGAAAAATCTCCAGCTAAAATTTTTGTTGCTGCAGGTAAAGGATCTGAATCAACTAATGGTTCTATAGACAACACAAAAGTTGTAGCACTATTTAATTGTGCAGTATTTACTGTAAAAGATTGCGGAAAAGTTACACTTGTAAATGTTCCTGTAGAAACGGGAGCACCATCTACTATAATCCATCCTTCGTAAACAAAATTAGTTCCTAACGGTTCTAAACTGGTAAGATTTAAGGTTAAAATTGAGGTTGTAGGACCATTATCATCGTCACTACTGCAAGATGTGGTAAAAATTCCTAATGCCAAAATTGCTAAAAACGTTTTCTTAATCATTCTTATTTTAATTTTATAATTTTTTATAAATTCAAAAGTATTGAATGATTTAATCATGAAATGTTAGCTATCTAACATTAGGTAATATTTTTATAAATTCTAATTTCTTTTCTGCTAAAATCTATTA
>Ga0208879_1002788_pt1 | contig 14953 bp, 18 predicted proteins | sample Knorr_S15_td_Bot_FD_185605 | JGI IMG/M metagenome (GOLD analysis project Ga0208879, IMG submission 185605) | Marine microbial communities from Southern Atlantic Ocean transect - Knorr_S15_td_Bottom_ad_5009_LV_A (SPAdes) (version 2) | ecosystem: Environmental > Aquatic > Marine > Oceanic | place... | reverse complement strand
CTGTCTTATCTAGTTTTGTATATATGTATAATAGCGAAAAAACAGGTCCCTTAATAGGTCCCTTCTTTGAAACATTTAGTATCATTTTTCTTCTTAAAAGGTTGAAAATAAACAAGCAGAAATTAATTCCAATTTACTGCCGTGTGACTATAAATGGGCAAAGAATTGAGCTTTCTGCAAAAAGACGGACAAGCCTTAAAGATTGGGATAAGAAAAGACAAAGACCAAAATTAAAGAACACCAAACTAAAAACACTTAACCAACATCTTGAACAAATAAGACATAAGTTCTATGTAGAGCATCAGAAATTAGTTCAAACCAACATACCATTTACAGTGGTGGATCTAAAAAATGGTTATCTCAACAAAAAAGAAAAGGCTGTAAGTGTAATAGAAGCAATAGACGCACACAATATTGATATGGAGAAACAAATACCAGAGAGTTACAGCTATGGTACCTATAAGAACTACAAAACCCTAAAAAAGCATTTAATAAAGTTCATAAAGGCGAGCTTTAAACAATCAGATATAAGCATTAAGAAAGTAGATAGAGCATTTATATATAAGCTTGAGAGGCATTTACTTTTTAATACAATGTGTAATCAGAATGGGGCCATGAAGGTGTTGCAAAGATTTAAGAAAATAATAAGAAGATCCAAAAGAAGAGGCCTTATAGAACACGACCCTTATGAAGACTTTGTTTTTACTTTTAAGAGAAAAGAAATTGAATTTCTAACTCAAGAAGAAGTAGATAGAATAATTGAAGTTAATTTAGAAGATAAATCAGAATTAAAAGCAAGAGAACTGTTTGTATTTTCTCTTTATACAGGTTTATCCTATGCTGATGTTATATCACTTAAATGGCATCAGATACATAAAGACAAGGATGGTTCTAAGTTTATATATAATCAAAGAAAAAAGACAGGAGAATCCTTTATTGTCCCACTATTAAAACCAACTATAGAGATTTTAAAACACAAAAGTCATAGTGAGGAGGATTCAATCTTTGATTATATCAGTAATTCGTTTTTAAATAAACTGTTAAAGCAAATAGCTAAAAAGGCACTAATATTTAAAAACCTCACCTTCCATATTGCCAGACATACCTTTGCTACTACCATAACATTAAACAATGATGTGCCCATTGTAACAGTCTCAAAGATGCTTGGACACTCCAGTATTAAGACCACTCAAATATATGCCAAAGTATTGCAAAAAAAGGTGTCTTCAGATATGAAAAAAATAGACAAAAAACTCTTCAAAAAAATAAAGCAAATAATTGTTTAAAAAAATAAAAGAAAAAATGTTCAATAATCAGACACTGCCCTTAAAAAATATCAAAAAAATTGGTAAAAAATGACCTCAAAAAATTCAAAATAAAATGACTAAAAAATGATCAAAAAATAAACAGTCAAACCATATCTTAAAAGGAAATAAATTCCTCTTTAGTGGCCTCTTGGTCCTAATTCCAAACTTTTTTAACTGATATAATGATTGTTAATATAGTTTATAATTCATCTTCAAACGCTCTTATTTCTTCAGCTATTCTATCAGCTTCACTTGTTAATCGTAACATCTCGTCTGTGATATCTCTATCCTCCATTCCGCAAGCAAAATAGATGGGCATTTCATTGTCTTGATTATATACATGATCCCAAATTGTATTTGCTGCAAAATATCCATAAGTTTCTAAAATTTGTAAAGTAATTTTCTTCAATAATGTATTAGTAGTTATTTTAACAAAAAGGTTTCCATATGAGAATCTAATAAAATCGCTATTATCAAGTTCAATTTCCATATAATGTATTGGACAATAATCATTATTATCTTCTATTATTGAGTTAATGTCTAGATAATGTCTTTTGTTAACCCACATTCTTTCTTCATTTTCCCATAATAAGCTTTGTTCTTTTTTGTTTTTCATCCCAATCATCTCTAAAATTCTAAAATCTCTATTCCTAAGAAAAGGTAGTATTGCTAATGCGTCTACTGATGAAAATGAAACCCAATTTTCTTTCTTATTTATTTGTAACCAATCTAGCTTTTCCATTATTTTTTATTTTAATATAAATGAAAAGTGTTATAATGATTATTAACAGAATTAAAGATAGTATTTTATAAATATCTCTTTGTTCATCATTATACTCCGTTACTACATCAGTATGATTTATTATTAGTTTATTTTTTGCATTTCTGTAATTTGAACATTCTGCTATAACTTCTGTAAAATAATTTGTGTTTTTATATAATGAGTCTATTAGCAAACCTGTTACTATTATTTCATGTTCTCTTTTTTCTACTCTATACTTTGTTGGTAGCTTATATCCCAAATATCCCAGTCTGAATGCCAATCTTCCGTGTAGTATTTTCTTTTAAATTGTTTTTTAGCACTCACAAGACTTCCAAATAGCTTCACCATTAACTACCTAAGAAGTACTTGCTCGTGCTGATTAATAAATACTTAATATATACAGCCCAAGAATTAATCAAGAGCAGTTTTTTGCTTCAAAATATTAAATTGTAGAATAGCTTCTTTGTTTAGCTGTTCAACAATTAATATTGCAGTCTTCTTCTGTTTTTTTCAGGATTTGAGTCACTGAAGCAGAGATGAAAATTTTACAATCTCATTTATCCAAACATCACTTATCTTACTTCTAATTTTTATGCTTTTCATCTTGGTTTTGTAGGTGTTCAAAACGGATTGAGATGAAAATTTGAAAATTTTGTCTTAAAGCGGACAGCTAAATTAATTTTTGTTTTTAATGTTTAAGACATTGTTGATAAGTGGTTTATGAACAAAGTTATTAACTTGGCTTGTGTTCTAATTAGCTCCAAGGATAACCACATGTTTGACAAACATCTCCATCATAATAATCGCCACATCTTGGGCAGCCTCCTTTTAATAGTTGTGTTATTATTTTTAGTAAATTTTTCATATTTTTAAAATATGTTTGTTCAGCTATATATGTTTCTGCAATTTGTTTATCACCAATTAATTTCAATTTATTTACAAAGAAGTTGTAATTAAGATTATAGAAAAATTTTCCTTAGGCGATTATTTAGTTGGCTTCTTAGAATAATTACTAATCGAATTATGGTTCTTTAATTTCCAAAAATTACTTGTGAGGCAATGTGTTCAGAATTTATATATTTGCATAATTCAATAAAAACTTGTTTTAAGTTTGATGATTAAAGTAGTGTTATCTATTATAGTTTTCTTAATTGCTTTCTTAGTAATTTTAATCCTTATGGGCTATAGTTCAAAAAAGAACAGTTTTATAAAAAAATGGTTTGTTAAAAATTAATTTTGATTACTAATGAAAGCATTTAAATACAATAGAGAGGATAGTTATTTTAATGGAGATAAATCAGCAAGTCTTGAAGGGATTGGAGTGAAAATTGAATTTTTAATGAAAGATTCGTATTATGATTTAAAAAAACATTATTTAGCAAAAGAAATGATGATTTACGATTTAACTCGTCCAGCTTTAAAAGTGAATCACTTACCTATAATTCAAAAAATAATTAAAAGGATAAATCTATTATTTCCTAAGCGAGAACAACTTGATATAAATATTTATATTCATAGACGAGAAACTCCAGAAGCAAAAGCAACATCAAATCAAAGAATATTTGGTGAAAAGCCAGAATTTATCATAATATTATCTCAACATTTTATGAATGAGTTAACATTTGATGAGCAAACTGCAGTTATTTCACATGAAGTTGCTCATTTTTATTACAAACATACCAATGTTCCATATAGTAGAATTTTAAATGAACTTATAGGTAGAGATAATCTCTCTGATAAAATTTTTATTCAGAATCTTAGAAAGTGGAGTATATGTAAAGAAATATCTGCTGATTTATTAGCTCTTCAAGTTACGAAAAGTTATGAATCTACTGCATTAGCATTAATTAAGTTTACCACTGGTATTACTAAGAGAAGTGATGATGTACTCAGAGACCTTGAAGGTCATTTTAATGAAGTTAAAAATTCAAATGTATGTGAAGTACTGAAAGAACATCCGCTTACATTACTAAGGGTTATGGTTCTTAAATCTGTTTTTGATTATTTTCAAGAAAATGGCTGGAATATAAATGATGATTTAATTCAAGAAGAAATAGATAAGCAAGTTGAGATTGTATATCCTGAGATTGTTTATGACAGGATGTTAAAGAATATTAATTTGACTTATGAATTGGGAAAGTTGATTGGCATTGCAGATGGAGAAATTGATCCTTGGGAAATGAATTATTTATGCCAAATCACATACTTGCAAAAAAGTAAAACATTAATAACAAATGAGTGTAAAAAAATAAATAACCAAATAGCAAGACAATGTTCAGGAGAAGAAAATATAGATAGAAAAATAAAAGAAGCACAAAAATTTATAAATAGAAGAATGCCAAAAATTATAAAAGATGCTAAAAAAAGTAATATACATATATCTTCTATTATAAGAAACCTATTAACTTTGGCGAAAGCAGATGGATTAATAGATGCAAATGAATTAAGAACAATTTATATATTTGCTAAAGAATACAACTATACTAAAGGAGATATAGTTCAACAAATGTTTAATTTAGGATAACTAATGAAAAAATTATTTAAAGAGTTAAGAAATGGTAATCAAAATGCCTTTGGGGAACTTCATAGGCAATTAAGAATCCATATGAACAAAGAAGCTGATAAAGGTGTTTTTACACAGATTTATCAAAAATTTAAAATTACCCCAGAGGATAGAGAAGACATGAATCAGGATATTATTTTATTAATTTGGCAAAAAATAATGACTACTAGAAAACTTGATAAAATGAGAGATTGGAAAGAAATGAAAAGCTATGCTAGTGTTATTTGTTATAAGAAATCTCAAGCACAGTCTAAAAAGAGAGTATTAATTCCTTTTGATGGGAATGTTATGGTAGGCAATTTTAGAATAGATCTAAATTTAGAAGATGATATAACAACTGGGTTAACTAAGAGCATACAGGAAATGATTGAAGAGATATTTACATTATTTGATAAAAAGTGTAAACATATTTGGAAAGTAATTATGAAATTTCCAGAAAAGAAAGATAGTAAAAAAGTTATTGATTATTTAAAAGATGATAGTACTTTTGCATATGTTGTTCCGATTGGAGATACTTACAGTAAGGTGAAATCAAAATGCAAATCTGATCTTATCAAAAAAGCAAGAAAACACGATAAATATCCAATATGGAAACATCAGTTTAAAGAATTTTTTGAATAAGTTGGTGATAATCATAATTAGTAAACATATATAATAAACCAAACTAATGGAAAATAAACAAGATTTTTTAAAGTTGGCAAAACTTTTGAGTTTCAAAAAGGCATTAAGAGATCAGTTAAAGTATTTTAAGGATTATGATATCGAAAATCTTACTGAGGATGATGATTTTATGGGTTTTATCTCCAGTAATGATAACGATATTCCAATAGATATAAATGGGTACATTAACTTTGAAAAAATAGAGAAAGATGGAAGAGACTAATAAAAGAATTAATTTTCAGAAGTTATCAGACTTATTTAGATCACTTTCAGATAATGAAAAGAAGGAGTTTGTTCTAGAACATTTATTAAATAAGGATAATATTGATTTAATGAATCTATACAGTAAAACACTAAATTATTCTAATCTTCCAGATTATATCTCACAAGAAGAGATTCAGAAATTTTTAGATGATAAGGAATGATATTTATTATTTTAAAAATTATTGTGGCTACATATATTCTTTGGAAGATATCAGCTAGTTTTGATTTAGCTGCTAACTATCTTACAAGAGATGTTGGTGAGGGAATAAAGGGTCCTACGATTAATGCAATAGCGTCATCATTGCCAGAACTTTTCATATCAAGTATGTTTTTGTTTTATTATGGTGATATAAAAGGATTTTCTGCAGGCTATGCTACAATAATTGGTAGCTCAGCATTTAATATTGCAGTAATACCAGTTGTATCTTTTTTAGTTGTGTTTTATAAAAGAAAAGTGAATAGCTTTGAGGTGGATAAGTCTATTATTAAACAAGATGGGCTTTTCTTAATTGGCGCAATTTTATTATTAATGGGAGCATTATATATCGGTCGTATCCATTTATATTTTACATATGCACTTATTTTATATTATATTTTCTATGTAAGATCCTTATATATGAGTAGAAAAGATAATGAATCTGATGTTGACAAAAATAATGTTGTTACAAAAGAAGAATCGTCTGGTATTTTACTAGATATTGTTAATCTTAAATTATTTAGATTATTTTCAGATGGAAAGGTAAATAGTATCACATCATTAGTGGTAATAATGCTTTCTGTTCTTTTGATTGGTTATAGTTGTGATATGCTTATTACATCTACAGAATTTATTTCCAGAAAAGTTGGAATAAATTTATTCTTTGTTTCATTTTTTATAGCTTCAATTGCATCAAGTTTACCAGATACATTTCTTTCAGTAAAAGATGCAATTAATGGAAAATTTAAGGATTCATTTTCAAATGCTTATGGATCAAATATGTTTGATATTTGCATTGGTCTTGGGTTGCCATTATTAATATATACAAGTATGTATGGTACAATTCATACCGATTTTCAAATCACAAGAATAGGATTTTTAGGAAATTCAATTTTAGATGGAAATGTGTTGATTTGGTCAATAATCTTACTTTTAGTGCTTACAATTACAACTACATTAATATACTATTATAAGCAGTTAAGATTCAGGTATGCAGTTTTGATTCTTTTATTATATCTACTATTTATGTTTGGTCTGATTATCTTTTAAATATACCTTTTTTATTTTTACTAAGCCAGAGAATAAACTCTGGCTTTTTTTATGCTTTAATTGGTGATAATTTGTTTTTCGATACATCTATAATAAAGGAGAACAATGCCGAAATCAAATAAAATAGAACAATTCAAAGCATTTTATAGACTCAAAATAATTCTTGCAAGAATAAAGAATGATTCTGTGTTGTTGGAAAAAAATAAAAGAATTCTAGGAGGCTTAATCTTTATAGAAGAAGAGATGAAAAAGTTTAAGAAAAATGGTGATAAATATTAGCGAGAAACATATATAAGTGAATAACATTAAAAAATATTATGAAAACAGAAATTCAAATCACAAAACACGCCAAAAAGAGATTTAAACAAAGAACAGGTCTTCCTAAAAAGGCACTAGAGAATAAAGTAAAAGCAGCATTTAAGGACGGAAGAACAAGGGAAACTTTGAAAGGGACTATTAAAAAATATGTAAATAAAGTTATAGGGAGACATCCTGAGACGATGAATCAAAACATCAGAATATCTTCAGGTTTTGTTTGGATATTTGTTGGTGTAACCTTAATAACATTATATCCAGTACCAGGACATCTTGCAAAGTATCTTTTAAATTAATATTGAATAGTTGGTGATAATTATATGTTAGGAGCATCTATAAGTAAGAATGTTAATAATAATGAAAACAAGAAATTATGAAAAATAATAGAAATAGTTTAAGAGTTACTAGAGAGTATCGAACTAATCCTCTAAGTTTACAAGAGGGAGGGTATGAAGTGTTAGTCGTTTTTGAAGATGGTCTTAGATTAGAATATGATAATATTCATAATCCAAAAGCATATGTATGTAGAATTAGAAAGGATCTTATTCATGGTAAAGTAGAGGAAATATATGTAGATGGAAAATTATTAGAAGAATTTCAATATTAGATGGATTATAAAAATTTATTACTTACAAAAGCTTGGAAAATAAAACGTCAAGAAATTATAAAAAGAGATAAAGGTATGTGTGTTAATTGTAAAAGTAAAAGGATATTAAATGTACATCACAAACAATATCATTATATAATGAAGACAGGTAATAAAATTAATCCTTGGAGTTATTTGCCACAATATTTGGTAACTCTATGTGAGAGCTGTCATAAAGATGGACATTTACAATATAAAATACAATCATTTGGAATATAATATTATTAAAAACTAAAAATTAGAAATTATGACTTTTAAAGAACTATTTGGCCTGGGAGAAAATAACGGAACATTATCAGATAAAGGATTGGAGAACGAAGCAACAATCTCGCCAGCACCAACAAAAGATGTGCCTGAAGAATTATTTGTCAATAGTAAACTCCTTTAACTTCACAAATAGAAGAATCTGATAATATTGAAAGCCCAATTCGCTTACTTCTATCAAAAAGATGGTATGCTTTTGGTTATGATGATGGATATGCAACTGTTAATTCTGAAAAGAAAAATGCAAGAGTAAAATCTATAATTTCAGAGCTTCATCTTACTATTAGTAAAACGATAGAAATAATTGAAAATGAAATAGAAAAAATATCTATGCAGTCTATTTTATTAGATAATGATGCGGATTTAAATATAACACAAAAGCAAGTTGAATTGAAAAAGAAAGGACTAGAGCATAAGATTAATCAACTAGAGAAAGATTTGGAATTGATTTATAAACAAGAAGGGAAAATGTCAAAGCCAACACATGATTATATGAATGGCTTTAGTGAAGGAGTGCATGTTCGAATAAAAAGAGATTTACTAAGTAAAGAACTCAATATATTATAATATGAAAGGAATAAATAAATGGCTAATTAGCTTAATAGGTGAAGATATTGCTGTTGTAGAGCAACAATCCCCAATTAGTAAGAAAAAATTATTATCACAAGCAGCATTATTATTAATAGCTCCTTTTATATGGTTTGCTATGGGCTTCTGCATTAGCAGAAATTATTTTGATTCTGGATTAATTTTGGCTATTTTTTCTGGATTAATATGTGGATTAGTGGTTTTTGTTGTAGAACGATCTATATTGATGTCACAAGAGAATAGAGTGTTGACAATATTTCGAGTTCTTTTAGCAGTAATTATGTCCTTTTTAGGGGGAGAATTAATAAATCTTGAATTATTTAGGGATGATATACAAATTGCTAAAACAACTGAATTATTGGATTCTAGTACTATGCAGATTGAAAAATATGAGAATATATATATGCAAAAGCAGTATGATTTTGAACAAGAGATGAATGGAAGTGGTTCCGATAAAGGTGTTGGATATGGTACTATTGCCAAAAAGAAAGAAATAATAATGAATGAAGCAAAGAATCAATGGATCGCAATAAGAGACAAAACGGAAAATCTTGAAAATCAGTTAAAAACAAATCAGATAATTCATAAGAAGGGATTATTGTATGACTCAAAGTTATTATTAAATATGGTATTTAGTGATATTTATGTTATGATTTTATTTTTGTTCTGGTGTTTTGTGATTTTATTTCTTGAAATGATCGTTGTTTTAAATAAAATCTTTTCGCCAAAAAGTTCATATGAAATCAAACAACTCGCATTTGAAAATGTAAGCAAATTAGAAATTCAAAAGCTACAACAAAAAGTGAAACAATATCTAAACATTCCTGATGATCAACTAATATTACAGGACATGATTAATAAAGATATTAATACACTATAAACACCAAAAACAAATTATTGAAAAAAATAAGAAGAGATGAACATGTTGAATTAGGGAGGTAAGTCAATATTTAAGAAAAAATTCACAAAAAGAAATAAAAATAGATGAAAAATAAAAAACAAATAGAGAAGAAATGGAAGCAAAACTTTTTAAAGTCAGAGTTAGTTAAAAATAATAATTTTGATTTTAATCTAGCAAAGACTCTTTTTAGAGGAATAGGAAATTTCCCCGAATCATTATCAGATTTACACTGTGGGTTTAGAGAATTTGCAAATTGTATGAATGAATCTCCAGATTATATCTTAAAATTAGAAAAGTTTCTAGCAGTGCTTGGAATTAGACTGACAGAAGGAAAATTATTATTTATGTTAAATGAGAAAAGCATTTTTTTAGAAGATGTCGTTAAGAAAACAATGTTCTTATACAGAACCTTATTTTATGCTAAAGATAGATTTAATATCTATGATCCTTTTAGTAATAATTATGGAGATATTAATTTTTTCTTGAAAATTGAACTTGGTGAAGATGAGAAGGGTCAATTGCAAATATATGATAAACCAAATGAGATTCATAATCAACATATAGAGCTGCCAACAAATTATGAGAAAGATGAATTTGTTATTAAATTATTTGAAAGGATTGAAACTACAAATGAATCTTTATTTATTACAGGAAAAGCTGGAACCGGGAAATCAACATTCATTCATTACCTTACTAGAAACACAAAAAAGAAGAAGTTACTTCTTTCATTTACAGGTATAGCTGCAGTAAATATTGGCGGACAAACAATACATTCGTTTTTTGGATTTCCGTTAAAACCTATGTTGCCTGAAGATAAAGAGATTCCATTATTTAAAGAACATTGGGGTTGGTATAGTATAATCAGAGAGGTTGATTTAATTATTATTGATGAGGTTTCTATGTTACGTTCAGATATATTACAGGCTATAGATCATTCATTAAGAATTAATGGTGGAGATATAACAAAACCATTTGGAGGAAAACAAATAATATTTGTTGGAGATCCTTATCAATTACCTCCAATAGTTGAATCGGACTCCTTGCATGCTGAATTATTTTCGACTACATATAAAAGCGAATACTTCTTTGACTCACCAGCATTTAACGATTTAAATCCTGAGAAGATAGAATTTTCTAAGATACATAGACAAAAAGATGAAGATTTCATCAATTTACTTAATAAAGTTCGAGATTACTCTATCAGTCAAGATGAGATTCACGATTTTAATACAAGATGTTTGGATAAAAGTACTAATTATTCAAATAATGAATCAGAGATTAGACTTGCTACAAATAGATATATTGCAAGACAGGAAAATCAAAGAAGATTAGAGTTATTACATGACAAACCATTTGTATTTAAATCAGATGTTGGAGGAGATTTTCCAGAAGATAGATATCCTGCTCCTAAGCAATTAATATTAAAAAGAGATGCTCAAATTATGTTTGTACGAAATGATATTCAAGAGAAAGAAAGAAGATGGGTAAATGGTACAATTTGCAAAATTCATTTTCTTGCAGAGGATCTAATAGAAGTTGAAATAAAGAAAGATGGAGGAAAAACTTTTGTGCATAAAATTGAAAAAGAAGAGTGGGAGAATCTAAAATATAGATGGGATAAAAAGGAAGGGAAGATAGTGTCAGAGATAGTTGGTACATTTAGACAATTCCCAATCAAACTAGCTTGGGCAATTACAATTCACAAGAGTCAAGGGTTAACATTTAATAAAGTAAAAGTTGATTTAGGGACCGGAGCTTTTGCTCCAGGTCAATTATATACTTCATTAAGTAGATGTAGATCTTTTGAAGGACTATCCTTAGTTAGACCAATATTAAAAAATGATATTATACAGGATAAGCGCATATCAGAATTTACAGCTTAATAATTAAAATAATTGCAAGACAAAAAACTGTTTTTTAGAAGCTACAATAGAGATGTCTATTTTCCTTTGCAGGAATCTAGTGATTTTATCCAGAATATTAAAAAGGAAACAAAATCAGAGTATCCCTTAATTACATTAAAAGATGGAAAAGAGAAAGCCGAAATATTGAATATTAAATCATAATTAATATGAACCAAATAATTACCATACCAAATAAATTATCAAATAGTAGAGCTAAAAAGCTTTATGAAGAATTTACGCATGCTTGGGATAAGACATCATCACAAGAAAAAAAAGATTGGGCTTTAGATATTAGTGTTGTCTTTGGAAAAGTAGTGATAAGAAGAGGTAAGGGATTGCTTACGGCTCTTGGTAATTTAGGCAGAAGTATTTTTCAAGAAGGAAAAGATCTTACTGCTGCTGTTTACAATAAAAAAGGAGAGGATCATATTATTGGAAGAAAGGATGCGGCAGTTAAATCAATCAAATCTGGTGTTAAAACATCTAATAAAGTTGTTAAAAATATAATTACAACTCTTAAGACAAATCCAAAGGAGGCTGCCCCAACATTATTTCTCGGTTTTGTAGGTTTTTTATGTGGTAGTGGAGGTGTTGATGGTAATGGAGGAATTCCTGATCTTGATATAGCTGTTGGAGGTATTGGTAATCATAGATCTATTTTCTTTCATTCTATTATCTCAGCAGCTATTTTAGAAACAGTTGTATTTTCATCAGTTAAGGCAATAAATATTATGCATTCTAATTTGCCAGTAGAACATGATTCATTCTGGGATTCGGTAATAAATAAAACAGATTGGGCAGAAGCATTTGTTACGGGAGCTTGTACTGGTATTGCTTATCATCTTTTAATTGATGGAACTATACAAGGTAATAAAGCATATGTTGATCTTCCTGTTAGTATGCCAATGGAGGGTCATAACACAATATTTGTTACTAATGCGGCTATTGAAGCAATGGATTTGGACAAGAAGAAGGTTAAAAACATTTAATTCGAGTGATGAAAATGAAAAAACAGTAATAGAGAAGAAATAGAAACTGAAAATGGTGTGATTAATATGAAGTTGATTTTGCAATAAGTTTATTATATTTGCTTTATAGTTTTAATGTATAAATAGCGAGGGACCTATTCGGGTACCTTTGGTTATGTCATATCTAGTAGAATATAGTACTGCTACCCCGACTTTTTTCTCTTCAAAATTCCCATAATCTTTTTGTAAGTTTGCTGCAATGAAAAAACTACTACTTATATTACTTTGCTTGCCTATGATTGGATTTTCACAACATTCAGCATCATATTTAGGTCCCGGTACATATGGTGTGGCAACAGATTGGCATGATGAAAACTGCACATGTGGTGGCTGCGGCCACACTCCCGGGGTCAGCTGCTCCTGCTGTTCCTCTTCTAATCCAAGCAGTTTTTATTGCTCATCATGTGGTGGCTGCAGTCACAATGGAAGTGTTAGATATGAGAATTCTTTTGTTGAGGATGACCTTATTTTAACTACAGGATGGTATGATACTGGAGAATTACAATGCAGAATTTATCAAACTGAAGATGGTTGGGGGCGAGAAGGGACATGTGTCTGGTATAATAAAGATGGATCTGTAAAGACTAAGCAAAATCACAAGCATAAGACTAAATTTAAAAGTCATCATCAAGCTAGCTCAACAATTGAAATTTTAATTAAAGAAAGTATGAAAGAGGCATTAGCATTACATATGCTTCTATTAAAAAATAATTCTAAAGAAGTCAATAATTTCTTAAGAATGTATAATTATATTAGTCATTCTGATGAAGAAAACCAGTTCTATTATAAATCTAATTCTGATCCTAATTATATTAGTCCTTTTATCATCATCCCTAATAATAATCAGGAAGAAATAGAAAGTCAATTAACTCTTACTTTTATTAAAAATGATCAGCTAGTTACTGATTATGATATAATCAGTAATATTTATAATACAACTTTAAAGTCAATCCAAATAGATTGTAATAAAGCAGATCACTGTACTTCTATGCTATACCATTTATTAGTAAGTAATAAAGTTTATAATGCACTTTCCACTGCTAGCGAGGTAACTGGCCTTACAAAAAGTACGAATAAGATTACATATTATGTGTCTAACGAAAAACATGTTTATAAGGCTTCAAATTTTCAATCATTTAATGAAAATTTGATCTTTGCTGGTCCTATTGATCATATGATAATATTTAATCCACAAGAAGATGGAACACTCAGTATTTCTTCTCCATTTAGTGATAAAAATAATTATACTAAATCTTTTAATTTCAGGCACTTTATGTCTTTACAGAATTTAAATGATGTAATTTGGAATAAGCTAAAAATGAATAATAAATAAGAGATATTGATTAACATATATTTTATGAAAATACTCCTATTTCTAATGATATTTTTCCCTGTTCTCTTACAAGCGCAAGTTTGCAATTATTCTGGTAGTTTAAAAGATGCTGCTGATATATGTGAATTAAACAAAGGGAGGAGCATCTCAATTAATAAGAATGCAGATATGGCATTATATCAGATCTTAGCAGTTACTGGTATGTCTAAGAGATTTGTCCTACAAGAATGTGAGGGTATACAAAATTGTATAGCTACAACCTATAAAGGGATTAGATATATATTATATGACAACGAATTCATGCAAGTCATTGCTAGGAAAACCAATTCTTGGTCTAATCTCTCCATACTTGCTCATGAAATAGGACATCATGTAAATGGACATAGTTTAGATTTAGTAGTTTATGCTGCTGATGCTGCAAAAATTCCAAATCTTTCTGAGTCCAGACAAATGGAGTTAGAAGCTGATGAGTTCTCAGGTTTTGTGATGCAAAAGTTAGGAGCTTCATTGGAGCAAGCACAACAGGCGATACAATTAATTTCTACAAATGAGAATGATACTTATTCTACTCATCCATCAAAAGAAAAGAGATTAAAAGCAATAGAGACTGGTTATAATAATGCTAGAAGTAATGATTTTAGCTCTAATGAGAATTATTCACTTAATAAAGAAACATTTACAGCTGATGAATATTTCTACAAAGCACTTGAACATGAGGATCATAAAGAACATTATCTTGCTATAGCAAATTATTCGAAGGCAATTGAGTTGGATTATGAAGATAAGCATGCTGTATACATGTATAGGGGAATTATTTATGATAGAGTTAAAGATTATCAATCTGCTTTGAAAGACCTTAATAGGGCGATTTCTATTAATCCTACTCATCCTCATCCAATGGCATATTTTGTTAGAGGTAAAATTAATGTTTCATTAAAAAGATGGGGGGATGCAAGAGCTGATATGAATAAGTTTATTTATAAAACACCTTCACCATCTTCTCTTGTTTACTTTCTGAGAGGATATGCAAATACTATGTTGAAGAATGATTATGAGGCATTAGAGGATTTAAATATCTCAATAAGAAAAGGTACTGACTTAGGAGATGCGTATGGTTTACGAGCTATGCTTAAAAGCAAGAATGCTGAATATGATGAATTAGTTAGTATTT
>Ga0208879_1002786_pt1 | contig 14959 bp, 13 predicted proteins | sample Knorr_S15_td_Bot_FD_185605 | JGI IMG/M metagenome (GOLD analysis project Ga0208879, IMG submission 185605) | Marine microbial communities from Southern Atlantic Ocean transect - Knorr_S15_td_Bottom_ad_5009_LV_A (SPAdes) (version 2) | ecosystem: Environmental > Aquatic > Marine > Oceanic | place... | reverse complement strand
AGGAGTAGCGCAGGGCGTTTCTCTTATGGCCGCGAAAGTGTTGGATGACTCGGGATCCGGGCGGATTTCCGATATTATTGCCGGCATGAAATGGTGCGCCGATAACGGAGCCGATATTATTTCCGTCGCTTTAAGTATCGGCGCCTACGAAGGTGCTTGTGATTCTCTGCCTGTCTCGCGATTAAGTAATGATTTGGCGGATCGGGGAATTTCAATTTTTGCCGCAACAGGAAACCGCGGATATGCCAATAAGATTTCCGCGCCTGCCTGCGCGAGCAACGTAATAGCGGTTGGAGCGGTTGATAAAAACGACGGAAGGCTTCCGTACGTGAACGTATCGGAAGAGCTGGATATTGTTGCTCCGGGATCCGAAATAACCTCTACTTATCTTAAGGGCACTTTCGTCGCCCTTTCGGGATCCTCAATGGCTACTGCCTATGCTGCTGCCGCGGGCGCTCTGCTTTTGGAAGCAGACCCGTCGCTGACTCCAAAAGAAGTGGGGGATATATTGAGGAATACTGCTGTTGACCTCGGAGACGCGGGATTTGACCCTATATATGGATATGGGCGAGTGGACGCGTACTCTGCTTATAAATCTCTTTCGGATTTGGATATTCAAGGGACAGAGGCCGTGAATCTCGGTTTTGTATTGCCGGATGAGCGGATATACCCGGGAGATATCTTTACGGTAGAGATCCGTTTGGACAGCAAAGATGTCTCCATCAACGCGCTCGAGGCCGGTATTGCCTACCCTTCCGATACGATTGAGATTGTATCCATAGAGCGGACGGGCTCAATCTTTAGCTTATGGCCGAGGGATCCGGCGTTCTCCAATCTCTTTGGACTTGCCTTTCTTACGGGAGGCGTTCCTACTCCGGGATTCCGGGATAATAATGGGCTTGTAGGGACAATTTACTTTCGCGCAAAAGACGCGGGAACGGTAAATATATCTTTTAGCCCGGCGTCTCGCGTGTTGCGAAATGACGGATTTGGCTCGGAAGCGTTTCTTGTTTCCGATGACGCGCGCTTTGACATATCCACTTCTCCCGATAGGCAGATTGAGTTATAATATGCAGTGACATGCGAATAGTTTTATTCATAGCTATGTTTCTGTTTGCTCCATCAGCCCTTGCCGCGGCAGGGGGGGCAACTCTCTATGTATCCGAGAGCTGCGGTTCTTATACCGTAGGCGATACGTTTCCCGTTTCTATAATGGTATATACGGGCGGCGCGCCCATAAACGCCGCTGAAGGAGTTTTGAATTTTACCGCGGATAGTTTAGAGGTGGAAGCTATTTCCAAAGACAGCTCGGTTTTTGTTCTTTGGACAGAAGAGCCGTCTTACTCCAACCGGGACGGAGAAATCCGTTTTAGCGGCGGCGTGCCTAATCCTGGATATACGGGTTCTGTAGGGACAATCCTGGATATTGTTTTTAGGGTAAAAGACAGCGGAATAGCCGCACTTGATTTTAGCGACGCGAGGGTGCTGGCAAACGACGGCAAAGGCACGGATATTTTGTCGGGAACCGGAGGGGCTTCATATACTTGCGTGCAGAAACCAGCCGAAAGGGCGGTATTGGAGGAGGCAGAGCGAGCGGGGAAAATGCCGGGCGGGGGAATTATCCCGTTTCTTGTCGGCATTGCCTCGATAGCTGCAATTCTTGCGGTATCGGTAGCCGTCTACAGATGGACGAATCGGAAATTTCCAAACCCTAAGCTTTAAACAGTCTCTTAGATTTATTTATGAGAAAAACGTTGCGCGACCTCATCTTTATTTTATTGATACCGGTTTTATGTTTGGGGATATTTTCCCAAATTTTTATTTTACATTCGCCTTCAGCATATGCTCAAAGCGCGACATTCTCGGCATCTCCGCCGGGAGGCAGTTTCGGCGTAGGGGAGGAGTTCTCTGTGGCGATATCCGTTCATTCTGGCGGTTCGCCAATCAACGCGGCAGAGGCAACTTTAAATTTTTCGCATGATCTCCTGGCCGTAACATCCCTGTCTAAATCCGGTTCTATATTTTCACTTTGGACTGTAGAGCCGGCATTTTCGGGTGGCAGTATTACTTTTGGCGGGGGCGCTCCAAGTTCTTTTAGCGGCTCTTCGGGAAAGTTATTGACTGTCAATTTTAAAGCCAAAAAGCAGGGAGAAGCACGGGTTATTTTTTCCGGCGGCAGAATCTTAGCGGCTGACGGCAAGGGGACCGACATATTTAGCGGGAGCAGCGATGCTTCTTACAAAATAACTGCTGCCGCTCCTCCTGTGATTCCCAAGCCAAAGGCGCCTGTAATTCCGGCGCCGGAGGTGCCCGAGGTACCGATTATCGAGCTCCCGGTGAAGCCAGAAATTACTCCAACCGAAGAGGTTCAGCCACCCGTAGAGATAGGCCCGTGGAAAATCTCACGTTTTTATATGCCTTTGATTTTTGTGACCCTCTTAATACTGGGCGTTATGGGCCTTACCTTGCTTTTGAGAAATGTTAGAAAGTGAGAGAGGTAGTATTTTTGCGGATATGCTATAAATATAAATATGAAACTAAACAGATACACAGTACAAAAAATAGCTTTGACCTTGAGCATCTTTATTGTGCTCAATCTTTTGTTCAATTACGCAATTTTCGCGTTTTATACTTCGCCCGACTACGATGACTTCTGCGGAAAGGAAACCCGCCAGTATTACGACAACAAGGATTCCTGCGAAGCCATTGGCGGAGAGTGGGTTGCCTACGAGCAGGGGCCATACTCCAGACCAATGACATCGGTTAACGAATTTGGCGAGGAATTCACAAAGCCGACAGAATACTGCAACGCGGAAAAATCGTGCCGCGAGCAGTATGACGAAGCTATGAGCTTCTACAACCGCAATGTCTTTATCGTGCTTGTCTCTCTCGGCATGCTTTCCTTCATCGCAGGATTCTTCCTTATAGCGGTGCCGGCAATATCTTCCGGGCTTTTGTTCGGCGGACTGTTCTCTATATTTATCGGCAATATCCGCTACTGGTCTGATATGAGCGAGTACTTGCGAGTCGTGGTGCTTATTGTAGTACTTGTTGGGCTTATCTGGCTTGGGTATAGCAGGCTCAAGGATAAATAAAAGGAAGCATGAGAGACGGATTGTATATACGGGAATTAATTCTTAACAAAAACGGCTGATATCCGGTTTCAGCTGCTTTTTTGACGCCGAAGTTATTGACAGAAATTTGTATTTTTGCTATAATACCTTATTGATATTTTCTTACATTTGTCTTTGATAGTGCGTAAAGGCAAATGTAAGAAAAGGTCGTCGAATTTTTCTGAATACAATTAATATAGATTCAAATCAGCATGGCTAAATTACCAGCAGATCAGGAGTTCCTGGAGTATCTTGTGAAATCTCTAGTTGATCATCCTGAAGACGTAAAAACAGAGAGAAAGGTTGATGAAATGGGTGTTCTTATTACCCTTTCGGTAAACTCGGAAGATATGGGCCAGATAATCGGCAGAAGCGGAGACACAGCCCGATCAATCCGATCTCTTTTGAGGATTGTTGGCTCGAAGAACGACGCTCGGGTAAATCTCAAGATTGAAGAGCCCGAAGGCGGGCGAAGAAGTGCTGCGCCTCGTCCAGAAAGTGCTGCGCCTCGTCCACAAGCAACAAATGTTGAAGAGGCAGTCGGCGATCTTAATCTCTAAGAAGCACTTGGCTAATAGCTAAGTAAGAAAACAACCCTGCAATACGGGTTGTTTTCTTTATGCTGTTATGTATTGTGGAATAGGGGTTTTTTAGGTATAAGTGCATTGTCGAAGTAATTTGACAATAAGGAGTTGAGCAAATGAAGATTGAAAGGCGGAGACTGGAAAACGGCTTACGGGTTTTTTTCGTGCATATCCCAAGCGCAAGGACTTTGTGCGCAGTGTTTATAGTGCGCGCGGGGTGGAGGTATGAGCGGCAGGGTATCGATGTGGGAGTCGCGCATTTTCTTGAGCATGAAAGTTTCAGGGGTACTTCCCGGCGCCCGACTCCATGGGATATTTCTTGTGAGATCGAAGGCGTCGGAGGCTCAAGTAACGCAGTCACAGGCCCGGAGAATATTCGCTATTGGGTGTACGCGCCTGCGCGGCATGGCGAGCTTGCCGTTGATATCGTTTCGGATATGGTGACAAACCCACTCCTCGAGGAAGAAGGCATTGAGATTGAGAGGGGTTCAATAAAAGAAGAGCAAAAGGGGCTTCTTATAAGCCCGGATTCGTTGCTAAGCGAGATTTTTCTCCCGGGGCTTCTCTTTGGGGATAATCCTCTGGGCTGGGTTGGAATAGGTACGGAAGAAGAAATAGACAAGATTGACCGAGATCTTATGATCTCCTATATGAATGATCTTTTCACAGCTCCTAATTCTGCGGTTATATGCGTAGGCAAAATACAGGATGCCGACCGGCTTTTGGAGATAATCGGCAATTCCTTCGGGAGTTTTCCTGCATATCCACCGCGCCGTAGAAAAAATCGTTACAGAGATAATCAGACAGATATGCGGCTGGGGTTGGTCGAAAGAAAGATTGAACAGACACTGCTCGGGATCTCGTTTAAATTATCACCCGTTCGCAATCGCTATGCGCTTGAAATCTTAAGCACTATCCTCGGGCGCGGCATGAGCTCCCGCCTGTTTCTCAATATTCGTGACCGCTTGGGGCTGGCATACGCCATACACTCCAATCTGAGCATGTATCCGGATATTGCGATACTGTCGGTATTGGCGGGTTTAGATAGGGCGAAATGGAAGGACGGTCTTAAAGCGATAGTAGAAGAATTGCGCCTTATACGCGAAGAAAATATCGGCGAAGAAGAGATAGACAAAGCCAAAGAGATGATGATTGCCGAGATCGAATTTTCATTGGAGCGGCCCGATATGCTGGCTTTGAGACTGGCGAGTAGCTGGTCTCTATCCCGCAAGATTCAAAACCCCGAGCTCGTAGCGAAATCCATAAGATCTGTTACGGCCGCTGACGTGACGCTTGTTGCGGGCGAGCTGTTTAAGGCCTACAAGATAAATTGTGCAGTGATAGGAGCTTCTTTGGACGAGGAGGAAGAAGTTCGTGAAATATTGAGTGCGATTAGCTAGCCCTTTTATAGGGGCTTTTTATTTATGCTAGAATAACTGTATGGATAAATGCTACGTAAATATGGAAAGTAAACCTGTAAAAAAGGGAAAAGTGCAGAGAGACGTGCCTGTGCTTGTGTACGATGGCGACTGCGGGTTTTGCGTTTTTTGGATTGAGCGCTGGAAGAAAATAACGAAAGATTGTATCGTGTATGTGCCGTTTCAGGAGACAGCCGGACATTTTCCGTGGATTCCGCTTGAAGATTTTAAGAAAGCTATCAAGCTTGTATTGCCCAATGACAATGTGTTAAGCGGCGCGCATGCAGTTTTGCGGGCGCTTGCCGTAGTGCCCGAGAAAAAATGGATGCTCCGGGCTTACGGAAAAATTCCGGGCGCGGCGATTTTCGCGGAATTATTATATATGCTTGTCGCAGGAAACCGGGGGTTGTTTTCCTTCCTTATGCGGTTTTTCGTTAAATAAGTTATCTGGTAAGCTATTTTGAGCTTTGGAGCAGTTCTTTTACAAAAGGAGTAGGCCGTGGAAAGACATGTTAAGGAGATAGTTATCACGGGCGGGCCATGCAGCGGTAAGTCAGAGGCCCTGAAGATTATCCCGAAGAGATTGCGTGATATGGGCTATACAGTCATGATACTTCGCGAGGTAGCGGAAGACATTTTTTCGAGCGTTTTTCCGGCTAATGCGGGTGATATCCGAGAGTTTCTCAAAAAATACCCGGAAAAATTTTATGCCATGGAAGAGCAAATATTTCTTGAAATAATGGCGAAACTCGAGATCCGCCGCAGTCTTGCTAGGATTTGCGGCAATGAGAAGACAGTAATACTTTTGGATAGAGGGCCGATGGACGCGTTGGCATATATGCCAAGCAAAAGTTTTCTCGAGTTCGTAAGAAGAAGTGGCTTTAGCATATATGACGCGCGCGATAGCTTTGGCGGCGTTGCGCATCTAGTCACCGCGGCTGATGGCGCGGAAGAATTTTACGAACAAAACGAGGTGCGCATAGAGACGGCGGAAGAAGCCCGCGTACTTGATAAAGAGACCCAAAGGGCCTGGGTCGGCGCGCCGCATCTTTGGATTATAGACAATTCTACCGGCTTTGACGGAAAAATGAACCGCCTATTTGAGGCAATACTTCATATTTTGGGTGAGCCCGAGCCGCTTGAGATTGAGAGAAAATTTCTTCTTGCAAAGCGCCCGGACCTTCGCAATTCCATGCTGCGCCGGGCAGAGATGTTCTTGATTGAGCAGATATACTTGTCCGATGGCATGTCCCGCATAAGAAAAAGAAGCACGGTGAGGTACGGCCGAGGGAGAAGCCAGGGCGATTCTACATGTTACTATATGACATGCAAAGTTGAAATATCCCCGGGCGTACGGCGCGAGGAAGAGAATATAATCTCATCTTACGATTATGCCCACTTGAAGGGATACAAGGATTTGCACAGAGCGGTTGTAAGAAAACATCGCTATTGTTTTGTCTACAGCAATCAGTATTTTGAGCTTGATACATTCATATCGCCAGAGTGGGCTCGCGGAACGTGGATTTTGGAACACGAACTTCTGAATATAAATGATCCCATTAACCTCCCGCCATTTCTCGATATAGAAAAAGAAGTGACCGCTGACCATGCGTATTCAAATTACGGGATAGCAAAAAGGAGATAATATTATAAATAACCGTTTACAAGGCGGTTATTTTTTTGTATACTGCTACCCATGAAAATACTGATTATCAAAAGCAAAGGCCAGCCCGTCCGCCTATTGAAGGACGAGCATATAGAAAAAATAAACCAAGTGGACGAAAGTATCGAAGTTGTAGCGACTTTTGACGAAAAAGAAATTGCCAGGCACGCCACAGATGCCGATGTTATCGCGTGTTCTCCTAGGGATTTTCCCTCCATTGATGACGCGAAAAATTTAAAGTGGGTACATTCTTTCTCCGCGGGAGTTGATAGGATTTTGACCCCTAAGGTAGAGAATTCGGATATAGTTTTGAGCAATTCGTCCGGGATTCACGCCACCCCCATAGCCGAGCACATCATTGGCTTTATGCTTGTTTTCACGCGAGGGTTTTTCGGTACATTCCGCAATCAGCAGAAGAAGCTATGGCAGAAAAACGAAGAGCTCACGGAGTTGCGGGATAAGAATGTGCTCATTTTGGGCCTCGGCAGAATTGGCACCGAAGCCGCGCGTCTCGCAAACTGCTTTGGCGCCCATGTTTTTGCGGTTGACTTCGTAAACAAGGACAAGCCGGAATTTGTGGAGGAGCTCAAAACCCCCGGACATCTCGGCGAAATGCTTGGCAGGGCGGACTTTGTAGCGCTATGCCTTCCGTATACCAAAGAAAATCATCACTTTTTTGACAGGGCAAAAATGGAGAAAATGAAATCGAGCGCTGTCCTTATCAATATCGGCAGAGGAGGAGTAGTGCACGAGCAGGAGCTGATTGAAGCGCTCAACGACAAGGTTATCGCGGGCGCCGGCCTTGATGTGACGGAAGAAGAGCCCTTGCCGGAAGCCAGTCCTCTTTGGGGTATGGAAAACGTAGTGATTACTCCGCACCATTCAGGGCTTTCGGAAAGATACATGGATAGAGCCATAGATAGATTCTGCCTCAATATTCGCGCGTTCCTTGCGGGCGAGCGCCTGCCGAATCTGGTTGATAAGGAATTGGGATATTGATATCGGTATAAAAATGTTTTAAGATACTGGCGGTTCCTTAATATAATTCCGGGAAAGAGAGGTAAGGATGATAAGGATTTTTTTTGTTATTGCGCTTGTGGCTATAGGACTGGCCGGGGGATGTGCGACTTCTGCAAAAGAAACGCGCACCCCAGAAATACAAATTCCGGAAACAACGTATACCCTCGAGTTTCTGACAAGCGTGCAGTGGGGGGATGCTCCTCAACAATATAACGATATTGCAGGATACGCAGACAGCGAATCGGGCACATACCTTGTATTTGTCGGCGCGCAGGATTCGGTTGCTGTTGTCGATGTTTCCCAACCGGAAAACCCCGAGATTTTGAGCATTATCGAGGTTCCCTACCACAAAAGCAACCATGATATATTCGTCTTTGAGCGCTATCTCTATATTGTTACGGAACTCACATACATATCCTCTACGAAAGAGTTTGTAAGTCTCCCCGGTCTGCAGATTGTTGACCTAAGCGATCCTCGCAGTCCAAAATCGAGCTTTTACGGCGAGAGTTTTACTTCGGCTCACACGATCTTTGTTGACCCGGAAACCAAACTGCTGTACGCGGCTGGCGCATATCTTGGCGATGAAGATCGCGGCATGCGGATTCTGGATATAAGCGACCCGTTGTACCCAAGGGAAGTGGGCAGCTATACAAAGGGACAGGTCCATGAGGTATATGCCAAGGGCGGCTTGGCATATACTGCGGAGTCGGAATTTGAAAAAGCGGGGAGAGTCGGAGTTTTGGATGTGTCTGACCTTTCGGATATAAAGATTCTGGGTGAAACCACAAGTCCTTGGTCCAAGCCCCACAGTACATGGTTGAGCGAAGATGCGCGGTACCTCGTCGTAGCCGATGAAGGCTACCGGATAGATTATGATATGTGGAAAATTTTCAGGGCCGAAAGCGGCTTTTCTATATACGAGATACGGAATCCGGAGATGGGAGAGTTAATACCCGAACTGCGGCGGATAAGCTACTACTCTCATCCCGATACGACCGTACATCAAATCTATGTACGGGGAAATCTCCTGTTTGCCTCCTGGTACACGGAAGGGGTCAAGGTGTTTGATATTTCCGATCCCGAAAAGCCCGCTATGATCATGAGCTTTGATACATCAAAACTTACGCCCGAGTTTGAAGAATTTGGGGGCGCGTGGGGGCTGTGGCCCTATGATCCGCGAGGAGAGTATATCTATGTAAGCGATATGCAGGAGGGGCTTGTGGTTTTGCGCATGGTGGAAAAGTAAATTAATACGGTCCGTTAACCCGGGCCGTATTTTATGATATAGTAAGATTATAAGATATGGAATTATTAAATAAATCAGAATCATTTTATCTGCTTCGTCTGGATCCGGGCGAAGAGTTGCGCAGCGAGGTGGAGAAATTTTGTGCGGAGACGGGAATCAACGCGGCTTGGGTCAACGCACTTGGATCATGCAAAGAGCTTGAGCTTGCTTATTATAATTTGGAAAAGAAAGAGTACGAGACGAAAAGTTTTTCGGAGGATCTTGAAATTGCAACGATGGTAGGGAATATCGCGATAAAAGATAGCAGCCCATTTGTTCATATTCACGGCACTTTAAGCAATCGAGAAATGTCGGTCATTGGCGGCCATATAAACAAATGCGTAGTTTCCGCTACTTGCGAGGTTAGTATTTGGGTTGCGGAGGGCGCGATGGGTCGTAAGTACGATGAATTTACAGGACTCCATCTTTTGTGTAAATTATGAAAAAAGTTTATTTAGATTACGCATCCTCAACGCCCGTGGATCCTGCAGTGATGAAGGCGATGGAGCCATATTTTTCCGAAAAGTTTGGCAATCCGGGAGCCATGCATAGTTTTGGGCAGGAGGCGCAGGCGGCAGTTGACGAGAGTCGGCATAAAATAGCCGGTTTTTTTAAGTGTTCGTTTGACGAAATAATTTTTACCGGCCCCGCAACAGAATCCAATAACATCGCAATCCGGGGCGTTATAAAACATGCCAGGCAAAATGCGCGGGGTTCAACTCCTCACATAATAACATCGGCTATTGAGCATAAAAGCGTGCTTGCGACTTGTCATGACCTGGAAGGAGATGGGGTGGAGGTTACTTATCTTCCGGTTACCAAGGATGGCTTTGTGCGGCCCGAAGACGTGGGAGCGGCAATTAAAGAAAATACGGTGCTTGTTTCCATAATGCATGTAAGCAACGAAATCGGCACCATACAGCCCATTCGAGAGATATCTCGTATAGTCCGTAAATTAAAGCCCAATATGCAACATACAACATACAAAATACCGATATTTCATACCGATGCCGTGCAGGCGCCTAATTATCTTGATTGCAGCGTAGAAAATCTTGGCGTAGATCTGCTAACTTTTTCGGGGCAGAAAATCTATGGCCCAAAAAGCGTGGGAGGCTTGTATATCAAAAAGGGGGTTGAGGTTGCGCCATTTATAACAGGCGGGGGACAAGAGAGAGGAATTCGCGCAGGCACGGAAAATGTTCCGTATATAGTGGGCCTTGCCAAGGCCATAGAAGTTGTATCAAACATGCGAAACAAAGAGGTAGCGCGTCTCGGAAAGCTGCGTGATTATTTTATTGACGAGGTCTTGGCAAAGATTCCCAATACCGAGTTAAACGGCTCCCGTGAGAATAGAGTTCCAAATAACGCGAACTTTCTTTTCCGGGGCATTCCCGCGAATAATCTTTTAATCGCGCTCGACCAGGCAGGCATCGCCGCGTCTTCAGGCTCGGCCTGCAGCATCAAAACAGTTTCATCCTCATGGGTGATTATGGCTTTGGGTAAAAACGGAGAAGAAGCAAAACAAAGCATCCGCTTTACTCTTGGCAGAGGCAGTACGAAGAAAGATATAGATTACACTGTTTCGGCATTGGCAAAGATTGTTTCACACGTGTCCGCAATCTGACACAATTATAAATAATGCTATAGTAGTATGTCGGAGATGCCCGGGGAGGATTGAGATGAACGGACATAGTATCAGTAACTGGCTGCTTTTCATGGCTGCGGCGTTATGGGCTAGCGGCCTTGCGATAGGGCTTACATTTGATTTTTTCAGAAACGAATCAAGAGTTTCGGCAGAGATTGCACTGCTTGGCCTGGGATTTATAGCGGCCTACGCCGGAAACAATAAACTGTTTAAGGCGAGTTGCGGAAAAAACGGAGAGGCAAAGCCCAGGGCAAAGCCCGGCGAGTGGGTCTTTGCTTTCCTTGTTGTCTGGGCGGTTGCAATGGCGACTCTATACCATACAAACGCTCTTTGGTACTGGATGGAAAAAGAGATTAGTGTACCCGGGAATTTCGTTCTTTTCATGGGGGGGGTTCTTATGATTTTCACCGGAACAAAGTTATGGGATGGATTTTCCTCCATCCGCAGAACAAACAACAGCAAGTAAGCGGGGAAGAACAAAATTATCGCCTAGACATTATTGCCTAGGCGTTTTATTTTTTGTAAAATAAGAATATGAAAATCGGTGCTTGGGGAAAAGTAAGGTGGACGGGTTGTGGTATGATATAGCCATTCCGCCGAGCTAAAAGGACGAAATAATTTCAACGGCTCAGTACTTTTAAAGTAGTGAGCCGTTGAAATGTCACTAATTATCACTCTTGACTTATGAGTGATAATTTTTTATAATAGAATCAATAATGCAGAATTTTACTGAAAAATCTCAACAGGCCCTCCAGCAAGCGCATGAGCTTGCGCAAAAGCTTCAGCATCAGCAGGTCTCGGACCTGCATCTTTTGCATACATTGCTTTCAGAGCAAAATCTTGAAGAATCCATTATTTTTGGAATATTAAATAAATTGGGAGTTGACGCGTCTATGGTAAAGGGAAAGCTCGAAGGCGCGCTCAAAAGAACTTCGAAGATTTCGGGGGATATTAACGTGCCTTTTGGGCAGGTGAATATCACGCCAACCCTTGCGCGTGTTTTAGGCCGGGCACAGCAGGAGGCAAAAAATCTTTCGGACGAATATATCAGCGTCGAGCATTTGTTCCTTGCCATGGTAGCGACCGAGTGCCCCGCGCAAACTATTCTCAAAGAAGCGGGATCTTACGCGGGAGCGGTTGTCGGGTCCGATGTTGCCCATCAGCTTGATTACGACACGGTGCTTAAGATTCTCGCGGATTTGCGAGGAAGCATGAGAGTCACAGATGCTCAACCCGAGAGCAAGTTCCAGGCGCTTGAAAAATACTCAAAAAATCTCACTCATCTTGCGCGCGATGAAAAGCTTGACCCTGTTGTCGGTCGCGACGATGAAATTCGCCGCGTAATGCAGGTACTCTCCCGCCGTACGAAAAATAACCCCGTGCTTATTGGAGAGGCGGGCGTGGGAAAAACCGCGATTGTAGAGGGCTTGGCGCAGAGAATCGCGTCAGGCGACGTGCCCGACAGCATCAAGGGCAAAGATGTCGTCGCTCTTGATATCGGCGCGCTCATTGCCGGGACAAAATACCGGGGAGAGTTTGAAGACCGTCTCAAAGCGGTCATCAAAGAGATTGAAAGGTCCGCGGGACATATAATTTTATTTATAGACGAGCTTCATACTATCGTGGGTGCCGGAGCCGCGGAGGGCTCGGTGGACGCGTCCAATATGCTTAAACCCGCGCTTGCCAAGGGCGAGCTTAACGCGATTGGCGCCACAACTCTTCGCGAATACCAGCAGTATATAGAAAAAGACCCGGCGCTTGAGCGGAGGTTCCAGCCCGTGTTTGTGCATGAGCCCGGGGTGGACGATACGATTGCGATCCTCCGGGGAATCAAGGATAAGTACGAGCTTCATCATGGCGTAAAAATAAAAGACAGCGCGCTTGTCGCGGCCGCAAATCTCTCAAGCCGTTATATTACGGGGAGATTTTTGCCCGACAAGGCGGTTGATCTCATGGACGAGGCAACAAGCGCGCTTCGTATGAATATTGAGTCCCAGCCGGAGGAGCTGGACAAACTAAAGCGCGAGATGCGCCGCCTTGAGATAGAGAAAGAAGCGCTCAAGCGGGAAAAGGACAAAAAGACAAAAGAGGCGCTCAAGGAAACGGAAAGGCATCTTTCCGATATATCGGAGAGGGCAAGGTCTTTGGAATACAAGTGGAAGAATGAAAAGGAAATTATTTTTGCAATCCGCGATTTGAAGAAAAAGATAGACAGGATGCGTGCCGAGGCGGAGATTGCGGAGCGATCCGGGGAGCTTCATAAAGTAGCAGAAACCCGCTACAGTAAAATCCCCGTGCTTGAAAAAGAGCTCAAGGACAAAGAAAAGAATCTTATAAAAATTCAGAGCACCTCGCGTATTCTCAAGGAAGAAGTCACGGAAGAAGACATCGCCGAAGTCGTGTCACGATGGACAGGCATACCCGTGGCAAAAATGCTGGAAGAGGAGCTTGTAAAGCTCAAGGACATGGAGAAAGAGCTTGAGCATAGGGTTGTCGGGCAGAAAGAGGCGGTCGCGGCCGTGGCAAATGCGATACGGAGAAGCCGCGCAGGTATTGCCGAAGAAACCCGGCCAATGGGGTCGTTTATATTTCTTGGCCCCACAGGTGTCGGCAAGACAGAGCTTGCGCGCGCCCTTGCCGAGTTTATGTTCAACGACGAGTCGGCGCTTGTGCGCCTTGATATGTCCGAATACGGCGAGCGGCATGCGGTATCCCGCATCATTGGCTCGCCTCCGGGATATGTGGGCCATGAAGAAGGCAGCCAGCTTGTGGACAAAATACGGCGCAGGCCTTATAGCGTTGTGCTTTTCGACGAGATAGAAAAAGCGCACCCCGAGGTATTTAACATTCTTCTTCAGATTCTGGATGACGGGCGCCTTACGGACGCCAAGGGCAGAGTTGCTAATTTTAAAAACGCAGTTATTATTCTCACATCAAATGTAGGATCAGAAATGCTTAGGGAAAGCGCGGGTCTTGGATTCGGCGCAGACGGCGGCGGGGTTTCGAGCGACGAGACAATACGGGAAACAATAATGGCATCTCTCCAGGAAAATTTCAAGCCGGAATTTTTGAACCGGCTCGACGAAATAATTATTTTCAAGAGCTTATCTCCTAAAATTCTTTCAAAAATTGTGGATCTCCAGCTCGCCCGGGTCAAAGAGCGGCTTTTAGCCCAGCGCGACATCAAACTATCCATCGGCGCGGGTGTCCGGGATTGGCTTGCAAAGAAGGGCTTTGACCCGAATTACGGCGCCCGTCCTCTCAAACGTGTCATACAAAAAAATATTCTGGATCCCCTTGCCAAAAAAATCGTAGCGGGGGAGGTCAAGGAAGGCGGTTCCGCTAAAATAACCGTGGCAAATGGGGAGATTGTGATTGACTAAATTTTATCAGTACGATATCATCTTATTGTAATTAGCCATTTTAATTATGAACAAAACATCAATTGCCTTATTTTCTTTTTTGTCGGCCATGCTCCTTTTTGGGGGCATATTTTCTTATGCGCATGCTCAAGTTGTCCAAGATGAGGCGGTGGATCCTGCTGCGCTTGGCGTGGGCGCGCCGAAAGTATTGCCGGGCAATCCCTTGTATTTTTTTAAGAATTTGTCCCGGGGCATTCGTTCCGTTGTCACATTTGGAGATAAAAAAGCGGAGCTTAAGCTCCAATTCGCCAGTGAAAAAATCGTGGAGGCCCAGCTTCTGTTGGACAGAGGCAACAGGATTCGCGCCGCCAAGCACCTCAAGAGTTACGAGAAAGACCTTGCCCGCGCAAGGCATATCGCCAATAAGGAAAAATTCATAGTGCAAAGTATCAGGCATCAGGCAATCATTGATAGGATAGAGAAAGAGGCGAGCGAGGAGCAAGCCGCGGATATAAAAAATATTCGTGAAAAAACCATTAAACACATATCGGAAGTTGTCGCAAGCATAGAAGATGTAGAGATAGCAAAGAATATGCTTATTTTAGCAACGAGCGATGAAGGGAGCGTCTTCAAGCCCCTTCGTAATTTGGAAGTGCTGAAGGCGGTGGAAGAAAAAGTCCCGGAGCGGGCAAAAAAGGCCTTACGCGCGGCGCAGGAGAATGCCGTAAAGCGGTTCAAGAGGAAGTATGAGAAAAGCACCGAGGAGGATAAGGATGCGCTTAGGAAATATATAAAGAGCGCCGGCGGCAATGCGTCGCGATACATGGAGGCGTTTAATGAGAACAAAGAAGTGCTTGGAGAGGAGCTTT
>Ga0208879_1002777_pt1 | contig 14989 bp, 9 predicted proteins | sample Knorr_S15_td_Bot_FD_185605 | JGI IMG/M metagenome (GOLD analysis project Ga0208879, IMG submission 185605) | Marine microbial communities from Southern Atlantic Ocean transect - Knorr_S15_td_Bottom_ad_5009_LV_A (SPAdes) (version 2) | ecosystem: Environmental > Aquatic > Marine > Oceanic | place... | reverse complement strand
ACGCTTCCAATAATGCAAATTATGACGGCATTCCATCCCCGGTTTGGCAAAGTGGGAGACTTCATATTGGATAAACCCGCAATCTCTCAAATATCGGGAACCTTCTCTATACATTTCATTCTCAACTGCAGAAAGAGGAAATGAAAGGTCACCATTTTGAATGTCCGTGTAAAAGGGTGTCCCCTTTTCAGCAGTTAATGAATAGATGGCAATATGTTCCGGCTCTATTTCAATTATAGCCTTGAGGTCATTCAGCCAGGCATCAATGGACTGCCCGGGAATATTGTAGAGCATATCAATACTGATATTCTCAATTCCAGCTTTCCTGGCATTTTCATAGATAGTAACACAATCATCCTGATTGTGCTGGCGTGTAAGAAGCGTCAAAAGTTCAGATTTCAAACTTTGAAATCCAATAGATAGGCGATTTACATCCAATTCAAAATAGGATTTCAAATCTGCAAATGTATTCTCACCGGGATTTATTTCAAGAGTAATCTCTGGGAATTGGGAAAAGGGAAAGAGTTCTCTCAATTTATTAAGGATAATTTCTAAATCTTTAGGCAGAAGCAGGGCAGGGGAACCTCCTCCTAAATAAATACTGTCAATAATCCAATCGTGGTGGTCAAAATTGCTGGCTGTTAATTCAATTTCTCGCAGCAGCATTTTCACAAAATGGGGGATGTTTCCTGCCTTCTTTTCAGTAGTGAAATAATCACAGTAATTACAGATATGTTGGCAGAATGGGATATGGATATATATACCAGCAGAATTCATATTTTAATTATTATATTGTTCGTAGAAATATAACCACAGTTTTATACAAATGAACACAAAAAAATAACCACAAATTTTCACGAATTCACCCGAATTTTAAATTTCCAAAGTTGGGAAAGTCTATAACTACTTCTTTCAAGGTGAAATAAATCCTCTCCAATTTTGCCCATGCCCGCACCTATTGAAAGAAAGCTTGCTGCTATTTTGTTTACGGATATTGCGGGGTATACTGCATTATCTGCTAAAGATTCCACTAAATCCTCAGAGCTACTAAAAACTCAAAGAGATATTCTTAAACCCATAGTAGAGAAGCATGGTGGTTCATGGATGAAGGAAATGGGTGATGGTTTACTTCTAACATTTGATAGTGCTACATCTGCTGTAGAGTGTTCAATTGCAATCCAAGAAGCTACAAAAGACATAGATGGCCTTAATCTTCGTATTGGTGTTCATGAAGGTGAGGTTATCAAGCAGGACGGAGATGTTATTGGAGATGATGTTAATGTAGCTTCAAGAATAGAACCATTCTCGGTTGTTGGTGGTGTTGCTATACCTCAAAAAATTCAGCAGGCTATATCAAGCAATAGTGACTTTGAAACTAAATATATTGGTAAGCCGAAGCGAAAAGGTATATCACAAGAAGTTAAGGTGTACTGCATTACCTCCCATGGACTACCCGAAACTGATGTATCTAAAGTCTCAGCTAAGTTAGAGGAAGAATCAAAGTTTAACATATTTGCTCTTACAGGTGGTATTCTATCGGCTATTGGTATTGCATTTTGGATTGCAGTTGGAGTATTTGATGTTTCATTTGGAGGTAAAGCTGAAGTGCCTTCTGTTGGGATACTTATGATGGAGAATAGAGGCTCTGATGAAGATGAATTTTGGGCAAATAGTATTACTGAAGATTTAATTATAAAAATAGCTGGAGCTGCACTTATTCGGGTTGCTCCGATGAAAGAGATATTAGAAGTTGATATTAAAGATAGTTTTAAAAAAATTGCAAAAAAGTTACGGGTGAAATATCTATTAACGAGCAGTATTTATAAGAAGGAAGATGGATTTGATTTATAGTGTCAGCTAATAGAGGCGAATAGTGGTAACAGTAAGTATGCAAATAAATGGAGTGAACCAATTAATAATGCTCCAACTATTGTGGGTAATCTTGCAGAGAATATTCTTAAATCACTTAAGGTATCAACTAAACAGGAGATTACTAAAGTACCCACCGCAAATACTGAAGCCTACGAATATTATCTCAAAGGGAAATATAAGTATGATAACCGTGAGAATATGGAAGATACGGAGATTGAAGAGGTCTATACAAAAAAGCATTACAGCTTGATAAAAATCTTATATTAGCAAAAACTAGATTAGCAGGATCTTATGTTGAAACAGGTGACTTTGACATGGCGATGAAGCTCAGCACATCAGCTTTAGAGGATGCAGAGAGTCTTGAAGATAAAAATCTTATTGCAAACTCGATGTATGTGATTGGGCATACATATTATGAACAAGGTAACTATGATAAGACATTGAATTACTATATCCCTATACTTAAGATATGTGAGGAGGTCGGCAATACTCATTGTATTGGAAACATCAACCTTAGTATAGGGAGTAGTTACTGGTATAAGTATGATTATGATAAAGCGTTAGAATACTATGGCAAGGCACTTAAGATCCAAGAGAAAATTGATGATAAGAGTGGGATTGCAATGAGCTTTATTAACTATGCGCATTATTATATCGTCATCATTCATGACTATGATAAGGCCTTAGATTACTATCATCGTGCACTTGAAATAAAAGAAGAAGTTAATGATATGCGTGGAATTGCATTTTGCCTTAATGGTATAGGGAATAGTTATAATAATAAAGATGATTATGATAAAGCACTGAATTACTATATCCGCGCACTTAAGATACGTGAAGATTTGGGTGTTAAGCGATGGATTGCAAATACCCTTTCAAACATTGGAAATACTTACATTAGCAAAGATGATTATGATAAGGCATTAGACTACCATCGAAGGGCACTTAAGATTCGGGAAGAGGTTGGTGATGAGTCAAATATAGTAACTAGCCTTATTAATGTTGGGAGTGTGTACTCTGATAAAGGTGACTATGATAAAGCTTTGGACTACTATGAGAGGTCACTTAAGATAGATGAGGAGCTTGGTGATAAGCGTGGGGTGGGAAAAAGCCTAAATAACATCGGGTGGACTTATTATGAAATTGGTAAATATAACAAGGCGTTAGAATACTATAATCGTGGACTAAAAATTAATGAGGAGCTTGATGATAAGCACTCTATCTCAAATGACTTTACTAACATGGGATTAGTATATTTTCAACAAGAAGATTATAATTCTTCTATCTTAATATAAAAGCAACCTGCTAAATTTGAATATGATAAAACTCCGCTGGCTATTACCTCTTCTTGGCTTGCTTACCTCCTTATTTGGCGATTGTGACGGGTTTAATTGGTATCATAATATTGATATAGAACACTGTGACCCCGGTGATAGGGAAACATTACACCAATTTATTAAAAATAGCGGCGATTCCCTTGAAATGGATATGGATGTAAATTTTAATGGAGAAGTGGAAATATTGGAATTGGGGTGGCAGCTTTGGGAAAACGGAAGGTTAATCCATTGGATTTGCCAGGAAGTTCCCTCACCATATTATTTTTATGAGTATGATTGTGGATTAAGCGGAAATATCCCCTCAGAAATTGGTAATCTCGATGGACTGATAAAACTGCGTCTTCAAAGCAATAACTTGTCCGGGAAAATACCGCCTTCTATTTGTAATTTGAAAATTATTGATGCTGGAAACTATTGGTTTAACCTTGAAAACAACAATCTTTGTCCCCCCTACCCCGATTGCCTTGAAGAAATAATGGCACCTCAAATTATTACAAACTGTAAATAAGTTTTTCTTCCTTTTCTTCTTTAATTCAGTTAAATTCCGTATTCAATTACGGAGGGATATATCATCATAAACAAAAAATTTGTGAAGGTAATTTTTGTCGGTACTGTCTTAGTGACATTAATTACAGCCAGTGACACACTATATATCAATGTAGATAGCAGCACCATTAATTGGATAGGCAGGAAAGTAACCGGTGAACATTCCGGGACTTTAAACCTTTCTAAAGGCTGGGTTGTAATGCAGGAAGGCTCCATCATTGGCGGAAAATTCATTTTTGATATGACCAGTATCAAGAATACAGACATTGAATCACCAGAATGGAAAGAAAAGCTGGAAAAACATTTAATGGCTGAAGACTTCTTTTTTACAGATTCCTTTCCCCATGCAATTTTAGAGATTAAAGATCATAGCCAAATTGTAAAATACAATACAGAAATCAATAACCGAATAATTGCTGATTTAAATATTAGGGGAATCACCCATGAAATTAACTTCCCTCTCGAAATTTCCCAAGTTCAATCTATATTTTATACAGAAGGTACCATTGATATCAACCGCACCATATTTAATATCCGATATAAGTCTGGCACATTTTTCGATGGCTTGGGCGATAGAATGATTTACGATAACTTCACTGTTCAATTTTCGCTACAAACTAAGGTTATTCAGCATAAGTGAAATTTGTGACAGATAGCACTCGGGAGCCTTTGCAGGGCGAGGTATATTTAAGAAACATTTTTGATAGGAAAACAATATACATGAGAAATAATTTGAGATTAAGGATGAAAAGAGTAATGGGGGCAGCTTTATTGTTCCTGTCTATTGGTATAATTTCTGCCAATACTCTCAGTCTTGAATCCAATAATGATGGCACATGGAATGTGAATTTTTCCAGTAATGCTGATATTGGAGGATTTCAATTTGATGTTGATGATGTTACGGTTAATAGTGCTTCCGGTGGCGAAGCCGCAGCAAATGGTTTTTTCATGTCTAACAGCTCGACCACAGTTTTAGGTTTCTCTTTGTCTGGTTCAACTATTCCTGCTGGAAATGGAACACTGGTAGTAGTAAACGTAACCGGTACTCCCATTGGTTTGAGTGAAATTATTATTGCAGATGCATTCGGAAATCAACTTGATTTCACCTATTTACCCAGTGAGGATGACGGTCCAGCTGATTTCGCATTTAATCAGTCAATGCAGCAGGCTGCATATTTCTTTGAAGAGGTTACGATCAACGGAATCCTAGTATCCCCGGATGACTGGGTAGGCGCTTTTAATGGTGATATTTGCGTGGGTGCCCAGCAATGGGATCCCTCGCAATGTTTAGGAGAAGTTTGTTCAATTAATGTAATGGGAAATGATGGAGGAGATTACACGATGGGATACTGTAATCCAGGTGACATTCCAACTTTTAAAATTTATGATGCTTCGGAAAATATATATTATACTGCCTTCCCCACAGAAGAAGCGAGTTGGTCAATTAACGGTTTTAACTTTATAGATGGTCTTTCAAATGGATCATCTGGATGCACTAATACGGAGGCCTGCAATTATAATCCGAATGCTACTGAAGATGATGGGTCTTGTGTTTTTGCAGATGAAAATTATGATTGTGATGGAAACTGTGTTGTAGATACTGACTGTAGTGGTGAATGTGGTGGTACAGCTGAATTGGATGAGTGCGGTGTATGCGGTGGTGATGGTATTGCAGATGGTGCTTGTGACTGTGATGGAAATGTAGATGCTGGCTGCGGCTGTGGTGAAGCTGGTCCTTCTGGCTGTGATAATGTTTGCGGTTCTACTTTAGAGGATGATGAATGCGGTGTATGTGGTGGTGATGGTATTGCAGATGGTGCTTGTGACTGTACTGGTAATGTTGATTTGGGATGTGGATGTAATTTAGATGGTCCATCCGGATGTGATATGACATGTGGATCAACTTTAGAAAATGATGAGTGCGGTGTATGCGGTGGTGATGGTACATCTTGTGGACCACTAGGCACCACAATATTATCTGCGAATGAAAATAATGGTATAATTCAAATCTTTTATAATAGTAGTGCTGATTTTGCTGGTTTTGAATTTGTTGTTCAAGGAGCAGAAATTATTTCAGCATTTGGCGGAATGGCAGAAGATAATGAATTTTATCTATCTAATAATGAATTTCATGTATTAGGTTTCACTTTAGATGATTCAAACATTTCTTTTGGAGAGGGTTTATTAGTTAATCTAGAAGCAAATATAGATAACAGCATTGAATTATCTAACATAATAGTTGCTGATGTTTCTGGAACACCTCTATCTGTATGCTTTGATAGTGGTGGTGGATGTACTCCTGAACCAAACCAGATGATTAATGGTTGTTTTGATCCTAGTGCATGTACTTTTAATCCTGATGCCACTTCATTTATAGTTTCCATGTGTGAATATCCAGAAGAAAATTATGATTGTGAAGGTAACTGCGTAGCAGGTATTGATTGTGCCGGAGTATGTGGTGGTGGTGCAATTATAGATGAATGTGGCATATGCGATGGTGATGGTGCCAATACAGAATGTTGGGATGATTCAATGGTATGTGATCCGACAGATTGTGATGATGAACCCAGCGAAGATCCTTTTACATATAGTCAATCCACCTTACAGGCATTTTATTATTTTGAGACTGTTGCTATAAATGGAATAGATGTTGAAGGTGACGATTGGGTGGGTGCTTTTAATGGGGATATATGTGTGGGTGCCCGTAAATGGGATACATTGCTATGCGGTAATGGTATATGTGATGTGCCGGTAATGGGCGATGATGGTTCAGAAGTTACAGTTGGGTATATGAATACAGGTGAATTCCCTACATTTAAAATATATGATGCATCTGAAAATACCTATTATGATGCGGTTCCAGATAGTGGAGAACCATGGGGAAATTTTGCCCTTTATACCATTCCTAATTTGAGTGGCTGGATTTGGGGCTGTACAGATTCGAGTGCCTGTAATTATGATGAAGCAGCCACTATGGATGATGGTAATTGCCTTGAAAATGACTGTACTGGTGAATGTGGTGGCACTGCAATTATAGATGAATGTGGTATTTGTGAAGGTGATGGGATATCTGCTGGAGAATGTGATTGCTATGGAAATGTAATTGACTGCAATTGGGATTGCGGTGGTATTGCAGTTGAAGATGCTTGTGGAGTTTGTGCTGGTGATGGTCCGCTAGCAGGCTATACTTGCGCAGGAACTCCAGAGCTCTTCGATTTTAATCAATCAACCCTTCAGGCATTTTATTACTTTACTTTAGTTACTCTAAATGGATTACCCCTTGATGATGAAGATTGGGTGGGCGCTTTTAATGGAGATATCTGTGTGGGTTCCCGTAAATGGGATACCTCCCTATGTAATAGTGGTGTCTGCGATCTACCCATAATGGGTGCAGATGAAAATGAATGGACAGATGACTATTTGCAGCCTGGCGATATCCCTACTTTTAAGGTTTTTGATGGTTCTACTAATGAATATTTTGAAGCTATACCATCAGAAAATATTGCGTGGTATACTAATGACTTTAATATGCTGGATTTACTCCAAGGTGGAGATTTGGGCTGTACTGATGAAGTTGCATGTAACTTTGACCAGGATGCAATAGTTGATGATGGTTCCTGTATTCTCCCTGAAGAATATTATGATTGTGATGGCAACTGTGTAGCAGAAATTGATTGTGAAGGCGAGTGTGGCGGCAGCGCTGACTTAGACGAATGTGGTGTGTGTGATGGTAATGGTGCCGAAGAGGGGTTTAATTGCGATGGCATCCCTCTTGAATTTGTTTATAATCACTCTAGTTTGCAGGCTTTCTACTATATTTATGAAGCCAGTGATATGGCTGGCAATCCCTTAACAGCTGAAGATTGGGTGGGTATTTTCAACGGTGAGACTTGTGTGGGTTCCCACCAATGGGATACCTCTTTATGTAATAATGGTGTTTGTGATGTTCCGGCAATGGGTAATGATGGATATGATTATTCAGAGGGGTATTTATTGCCTGGCGATTATCCCAGTTTTAAGATTTATGATTATTCAGAAGGTGATTATTTTGATGCATTTCCATCCGAAAACTATCCTTTTGAAAATGCGGGTATATTTAATATAAACGAATTGGTTCTCGATTTAAGTTACAGTATTCCCCTGACCCAATATAATAACTTAATGAGCTTTTATGTATTACCAGAGGATGTCACTGTGGGTAATGTTATGTTGGATATTCAGGAAAATATAGTCGCAATCTCTGGTGAAGCCACATCTGCACAGTATTTCTTTGAAGAAGATTATTGGACAGGCACACTTATGAACTTGGATATATCTTCCGGGTATTGGATGAGAGTGGCTGAGGAAGATACGCTTGATGGAAGTGGTCATTCATACGACCCGGGCCGTGTGTATAATCTTCATAGTGGTGCAAATCTTGTATCATTCCCCTCAACGGGTTCTGTAGGAATATCTGCAGGACTGCCAGATGAAATTGAAGATAATGTATTGGCAGTATTAGGGGAAGGTATGTCCACAGTTAACTCCGATGAGGGCTGGGAAGGTAGTTTAATGGATTTTAAAGCTCTTCATGGGTATTGGATTATAACGGATGAAGAAATCAGCTTCAGCTATAATTTAGAATCATTAGAGCCCTTATCCAGAAAGATTAATCCCTATCTGGCGACTGAAGTTCCACATGGGTTTGATTATATCCAATCTACTCAACAGGCATTTTATTATGTGGAAGATATTAAGCTAATAAATGGTGAAATTGAAAACGGTGATTGGCTATTTAGTTATTGTGGCAATACTGTTACAGGTGCCAGACAATGGCTGGGAAGAACAGTTGATATTCCGGCTATGGGCACTGAAGGGAATATGATGACAGCAGGATATTGCGGAGTAAATGATACTCCCCACTTTAAGCTATTAAAATCCAATAGCCAGGAATTGATAGCGCTGCATGCAGAAACCCCTAAATGGCAGCCCAATGGCATTTTCTTTTTAGGTAGTTTAGAGGAAGCTGCTCCATTACCAAGTGAATTTGCAATGTTCGCAGCATATCCAAACCCCTTTAACCCAATAACGCAAATAAGGTATGAAATTCCGGCTGAAGGTAATCTTGAAATCAGTATTTTTGATTTGCGGGGACAAAAAGTAGAAACACTTGAGAACGAATTTATCCAACCGGGTGAATACACTACTAATTGGGATGCCAGTCATGTAGCCAGCGGTGTTTACTTTGTTCACTTTACGGCTTTGGGTGAAGGCAGACCGCCTATTTCTCAGATTCAAAAATTGATGCTGGTTAAATAATTATTTATCGCTATTATTATTTCTTAACAGCCTGCATTTACAGCCCCTTTATTCAGGGGCTGTTTGTTATAAAGAACTTTCTACACTATCATATTTAATATTAATTTTTACTATGCATAAACTTTTAATATTTGCCTCTTTATTACTTATCTCTAATTGCGGCAGAGAAACAAAAGATAAATGGTACTTTCCAAAAAAAGAGTTTAAGCGCACTGAAAATCCCAATTATAAAAATTATTTTCCTCAAGCAGAAATTCTGAAACAAGAAGCTGATAAGGATAAAATAATTGAAAACACTATATCTTCCGAGCCTCTTCCCTCTTTTACTTCAATATCAACCAAAAAAGATTCAACTGAAAAAGAAAAATCCGCAAGTATTTTTGATTTTCTGTTTGGAAATGCTGATTCTGAAAATGAAGATTATTCTAATGAAACAATATGCGCAGAATTCTTAGATATCAATAAAATTATTCTAGTGGAACAAAACCGAAAACTTGAATTACTCGCTGCTGAAAAAAGACGATTTATTGATCAAATAAATAGTGTGGAGAAAAAAATTCAAAGGGAGAAAAATCAGGGACAGGCCAAACAACAATCTCTCGAAGCAGAAATCGATCGTTTAAACAGGCTCATAAAAATCTTATCTTCAGAGATACAATAGAAACAATATAAAGTCATAAATCAAGGCTATTATTTTTTTTAAAAAATTGAAAGACCTTTGTTTGATTATATATAATGATTCCGGTAATTTAACTTCTATCATAGGGTTAATATTTATAAACGTAAGTAACAGATTAACTAAATAAGTGAGCAATATCCAACTAATTGTTCATAACTTTTCATTATTTAATAATTCCGAAATGGTATAATTGGAGGCATAAATGTATTTTAGGCAAATATATATCTTCATCTTAGCAGTAAGTATATTTTCAACTGGCTGTGAGAAGCTGGTAAATGATCCCGGTGGCGAGGACACAAATGTTGAAGTAGATAATGGACTTAGCTATTGGGGTGGTGCTTATGATGATTTTGGTCATGCTGTTGTTCAAACAGCGGATGGAGGCTATGCAGTAGTAGGTACTCAGTACTCCACTGACAATCAGGATGACCTTATTCTGGTTAAATTTAGTTCAACCCTAGTATTTGAAAGTGATACCAGTTTTGGGGGTGCAAATTCTGCGTATAACAATGTTGCCAATGATTTACAACAAACTGCAGATGGTGGTTATATATTGGTTGGCAGTACATTCAATGGCACTGATGATGATGTGTGGGTTGTTAAATATACTCCAAAACTTGCTTTATCTTGGCAGGATACTATAAAAGGACCCTTCAATGATGTGGGCAATTCTATTCAACAAACTTTAGATGGTAGTTATGTGGTTTGTGGCACCTCGCATGATGGAAATGATGAAGATATTATGCTTTGGAAAATTGCAGGAGATGGATCAAGTCATTCAATTCTTTATTCTGAAACTACAGATAATGGTACCAGAGATTTTGGTAATTATGCTCAACAAACATTCGATGGTGGTTATATTATAGTAGGAAAAAGTCAAACTACCACCAATGCAAACGATATTAGACTAATCAAATTAAATGTAACCAATGGGACTGTTAGTGTTGGTTTTGATTCTACTTATGCTATAGCCGATGGTAATTATAATGATGAAGGGATATTTGTTCAGCAAACATCTGATAATGGATATGCTATAGTTGGTAATTATTGGGCAAGTGGTTATGGGCAAAATAATGTATTTGTTTTAAAAACTGATTATCAGGGAGCGGATGCCAACACCTCAATTGCTACTTTTGGAGGTGGATTTAACGATTTTGGCAACTGTGTTAGACAAACAGCAGATGGAGGATTTATTATAGTGGGCAGTAAACTCGCACAATCTACAACCAATAATGAAGATGTGTGGGTTTTAAAATTGACCTATGATCTATCTACAGAATGGGAGAATACCTATGGTGGGAGTGCTGGTGATATAGGTACCTCTGTCAACCAGACTACAGATGGTGGATATATTATTACAGGAAATACCTACTCTTATGGTAATCAAAGTGAAATTATATTGTTGAAAATTGATGGTTCAGGAGTAATTCAAGACCTTTCTAATACAAGCAGTAATAACTAATTATTTAAAAATAATTTGAGGTTATATATTTCTAAGTTTATTCTTTTAGCTTTTATTGGCATTATTATCGGGCAGAATCAAAGCCCCTACTTGGATATTGCTAATGAATTATTAGTAAGAAAAAAATTAGCTAAAAAATTACCTGATGTCTTTGATAATGCCAAGTATTTTGAAGTGGTAGATAAAATTGATGCTTTTGCTAAAATCAGTCCCAAAGACCATGAAACCCGAATGGCAGTTAATAATCCAGAGTTCCATTGGTGTTTTTCACAGACCTATCTGTTGGCTAATATGTCCGCAAAAGCTATAGATCACTATAGACAATATAAAATCCAATCATTAAATAACTCCTCTTCAATTCATGCCTTATTTCAAAAAAATATAAATGAACTGGAAATTGCTCTTGAAAATAATCAGGCAAAATTGGCACAGGAAATTTTTATAACAATAACAGAATTTAAAAATACAGTGGATTCCCCCACTAATATTAAAATCCAGAAATTGCAGGATAATTTGAACACATTTAATGAGCTGAGCAATCGTTCACCAAAAATAACTGAAGATGGATTTTTGGGACCGCAAACCAAAAGCGCCATTTATGATTTTGAAGAAAACAACCCCTATTTTGTATCCCAAAGTGAAATACAATCCTCATTGGTGAAATCTGTTGAAATATCTTCAGCTCCAACTACAATTCAACCAGTTTCATCAAACTCTCAATTAGATATTGAACAAATAGCAGGGGATAACTCAATACATCTATCTACAACAATAGTTGTTTCTGAAGCTAAAATAAAATCAATTCCAGGAACAAGCATTGCTGAAGTATTAGAATATGTTTTAGGCATAAACATTAAACGGCAGGGTGCTTCAGACGTACTTGCAAACATTTCTACTTTTGGCGGAACTGGAGAGCAAACCCTCATATTGGTTGATGGATTGAAAATTAGTAATCAGCAGACTTTACATCATGATTTGGATTTGCCAATTAATATCGATGACATAAAGCAAATTGAAATCTATCGCAATGCAGCCGCAAGAGCTTATGGCACCGGGGCCATTTCAGGTGTTGTTAATATTATTACCAAATCAGGCGATGAGAGAAAGACCTACCTGTCAGCAGAATTTGGCGATTATTCTCTTGTAAACAGTAACCTAATGGTGACAATGCCCATAGGGAAAAGTTTTCATAATCTGAGTTTTAATAGTTTGTCTTCTGGCGGATATAAATCAAATACAGATTTCCTGAAAAACACCTTCTATTATAAATATTCTTTGCAAGATGGTAAAACATCCACAAACTTTTTATTTGGATATTTAAGCCGGGGGAACGGAATTACCAACCAATTAGAAAATGTGTTTGAAAATCAATATGAAAAAAATTCCACAAAATTCTTTAATTCTAAAATCCAATGGGATTTTGGAAATGTTAAATTAGAATCCAATACCCATTGGTTTGACCATCGAGATGAACTGGCATATAATAAAAATATCGGTGGATGGGATAATTATTCCAATACTGAAATTGGTGTTAATTTTAATGCAAATGTTACATCAAAATGGGGCAATAGAAAAACCGGCTTCACCTATAATCGTGAAACAAATTCCAATACCACTGTAAAAGAAATTACCCGGGATCACTATTCTCTTACCTATCAAGAATTTATATCAGCCAAAAAAATAAATTTAGATTTCGGTCTAAGTACCAATTATTATGATGATTTTGGTTGGTATGCTGCACCAGGCTATCAATTGGTATACAATATCAATAATAATGCAAATATATATCAAAAATATGACCGTGGATTTCGACTCCCCTCCTTTTATGAAATGTATGCTGATGACTATATATATAATGGGAATTCAGAATTAAAGGGTGAATCCATTGATTCTTTTGAGTATGGAATTCAAATTTATGGCTCTGCCGTAAGAATGACAGTTTCACAATTTTATAAGAACAGTGAGAATGTTATAGATTGGTACACTGTTACATCCGGGAACACAAAAACATGGGAAGCCGGTAATATTGCTGATGTTCTCACATCTGGGCACTATATGCAGCTGGAACTTTATCCAGAAATAATTAAACGACTAAGTTTTGTTGATCGATTTGAACTGGGATATGCTTATTTAGATATTGAACATAATGGTGAAAAAGACAATTATAAAAATATTTCTCATTATTTGAAACATCAGCTTATCTTTGGTACACAATACCACCTTCCATTTGGAATTTCCCGTTCCTGGTATATACGCTATGAGCAGCCGAATGACCAGGATAACAGAACTATTTTCGATACTCAAATCCATTATAAGATCTGGCGTATCGAAACTACTTTAAATATTAATAATGTATTTAATATACAATATGAAGATGTGGAGGATGTAACTCTCCCTGGAAGATGGATCAGATTCAGTTTCAGATATAATCTGTAGCTTTTTAACCACCCCTTAAAATTCACTCATAAAATAATCTGGAGGATTTAATTTATGTCTAAACATAACTTTCAAACTGAAGTCAGTCAATTACTGCATTTAATTATTCACTCACTGTATTCCCATAAAGAAATATTTCTCAGGGAACTTATATCGAATTCGTCAGACGCATTGGATAGATTAAAATATCTAACCTTAACGGATGATACTTTCAAATCTCTGGAATTCACAGCGCAAATCAACATCAATTTTAATGAAAATGATAAAACACTCACCATTTCTGATAGTGGTATTGGAATGAATAAAGATGATCTGAAAGACAACTTGGGAACCATTGCTCGATCCGGTACCAAGAATTTTGTAGAAATGCAAACGGGTGATTCAAAAAAGGATTCTAACCTAATAGGACAATTTGGTGTTGGATTTTACTCCTCTTATATGGTTGCAGATAAAGTAGAGGTGATTAGTAAAAAAGCTGGTGAAAATACTGCATTCAAATGGACAAGTGATGGAAAGAGTGGATATAAAATTGAAGATGCTGAAAAAGATACTTTTGGAACAGATATCATTCTACAACTTAATGAAGAAGGTGAAAAATACCTAAATCGCTGGGAAATACAGAATATCGTTAAAAAATATTCAAACCATATTCCCTTCCCTATTTATCTTCATTGGGAAGAAATAACAACTAAAGGTGAAGGTGTTAAGAAAAAGGAAAAGAAAGAAAATAAAACTGAACAAATAAATGCGGGATCAGCATTTTGGAAAAAATCAAAGGGTTCGCTAAAAGAAAAGGATTACAATCAATTTTACCAGTCAATTGCTGTTGATTATGAAGATCCCATACTCTATATTCATACGCAGGCGGAAGGAACTTTAGACTATACCACCCTTTTTTATGTGCCTAAAAATGCTCCATTTGACCTTTTTAATCCAGACTTTCAACCCGGTGTTAAACTGTATGTAAAGCGTGTATTCATTACCGATAACGATAAAGAACTCATGCCGACATACTTGCGTTTTATAAGAGGAGTTATCGATTCAGAGGATTTGCCTTTAAATGTGAGCCGTGAAATCCTGCAAAAAAATAAAATCTTAGCAAAAATAAAAAATAACTCCGTTAAAAAAATTCTCGCTGAACTATTAAAATATTCTGAAGATAAAAAGAAATATACTGACTTCATTGATAAATTTGGAATTCCAATAAAAGAAGGATTATACCAGGACCACGATAATCGTGATAACCTATTGGAATTAGTTCGTTTTAAATCCACAACTGAAGATGGATATGTATCTCTTGCTGAGTATGCTGGCAGAATGAAATCTGATCAAAAAAATATTTATTACATAACCGGTGAT